>OGGQ01000396.1_pt1 | contig 63621 bp, 52 predicted proteins | sample 1571191 | NCBI WGS metagenome assembly OGGQ01 (sample SAMEA2582061, study PRJEB24529) | metagenome | biome: Human gut stool | place: China | collected 2011
AGATGGCAGAAATAAGAGATCATTCCATGGATATGAGAAGATATATGTGGAAAGTGGAATACTAAAAGGAAGATACGGTGCCTGCGGATTTTCCGCAGGCCGGAATACAGACAGCAGGGGGCCGGAAACAGCCTTCTGCTGTTTTTTTATTATAACGTAACCTTCGCCTTCTGTATGATAATTCCCCGGGGAACCATATAGACCTGCAGGTCCTCAGCACCGGAAATGTTCAGGATTCGTCCCGGAAACAAAAATCAGAAAGAAATCAGAAGCAAAAACGGAGTGCCCTGAAAGGGCACCCCGTACGGAAATTACTGTTTTGTGAAATTCAGGGTCACGGAACCGTCATCATTATAGGTCACGGCCTGTCTGGTCATATTCAGGCCGTCAATGGCGGCCAGATATTCTTCTTTGGAACTGAACAGAGTCTTTTTCTCTGCAATGACCTTTTTGGCCAGAGCCGCGTCATTTTTCAGGAGGCGGTCAGCCATGATCAGAAGACATTTTGCAGGTGCGATGCAGGCACACTCCGGATCTGTGATGAAATAATCCTTGCCGTGAGCGGTTCCGGAAGCTCCGGCTCCGTAGGGATGAACGGCCGGCATGATGGCGGAAACATCACCCATATCCGTGCTGCCGGTATCCCAGTGATCGGTTACCACAACACATCCGGGGCCGCCGACGGCCTCCATGGCCTCCAGAGCCAGATCGTTGAGGTTCCTGTCATTGTTCAGCGGGAAGTATCCGTGGCGGTCTTCAATGAGAACATTGCCGCCGATGGCTGCCGCAGAGCCGGCCATGGCCAGATTCAGCTTTTTATTGTATTTGGTGATGGCATCAAAGGATGCGCCGCGGACATAGGTTTCCACTTTTGTCTTTTCCGGAATGGCGTTGACGGCAGCACCGCCTTCGGTGATGATGGGATGGAATCTTATGTGCTGGCTGTCAACGAAAGTCTCTCTCAGAGCATTGGCCACGTTCATGGCAGATGTGGCAGCATACAGTGCGTTGACGCCGTCTTCAGGCGCGCCGCCTGCATGGGATGCAACGCCCTGGAAAGTCAGATTCTTTACCACGCAGCCGTTGCAGCCGGGATTGATGGTCAGATATTTTCCTTCTTCCATGTTTCCGGTATGGATCATCATGGAGATATCAACTCCATCGAAATAGCCGCGGTAAATGAATTCCACTTTTCCACCGTAGTAATGGATCCGTCCCTCTTTTCGGAGACCTTCGCGGTATCCCAGCTGGATCAGCTCCTCGGCAGGAACGGACATGAGACGGATGGAACCGCAGAGGCCGTCCAGAGCTCCGGGCTGTTTCAGGGCGGCAGCGATCCCGGCCAGGGTTGCGGACTGGGCATTATGGCCGCAGGCGTGAACTGCCTGGGTTTCGGGATCCGCATCCGGATGGTTGCCGCAGATCAGGGAGTCCAGTTCGCCCAGAATGGCGATTTTGGGGCCGGGTTTTCCGGTATCCAGATCGGTATAGAATCCGGGAATATCTCCGGCCTTTACCAGTTCATATCCCAGATCTTCAAAAATCTTTTCCATGTAGGCGCAGGTCTTCCATTCATTATAGCCGGTTTCCGGATGAGCCCAGATATCCCGTTCTGTTTTCAGGATCAGATCGCGGCAGTTTTCCACCATGGTTTTCAGTTGTTCTGTTCTGTCCATAAAAATACCTCCCACATTTGATGTTGAATCCAGATATACATTGTATTTTTCTGCTTTTAAGTATACATTTTTTTCCGGCATTTGTCCATTTGGAACTTCCTGAAATTGAAGACGGCAGCCGGAAATTTTCCGGACATCAGAGTCTCCGGCAGCGCATATTTCTGACTCTGCCGCCGTCCAGAACCAGCTCCTGTCCGTCCTGACGGATATACATGGCAAAGTCAGGGCTCAGAAGGAATGCCATGGAGCCGCCGGTGCTTTCATAGACCGGAACCGTACCGTACCGCAGCGTGGAAAGACTGCAGCCGTCAGCGGTTTCGCGGATGGCAAATTCCATGGAGGTCTCTTCCTGACGGTAGATTCCGGGCATCAGACGGCCGGGACGGGCCGGAGCTGCCGGTTTCAATGTAATGACAGAGGAGGGAAGGCGGAAAAGAAGGCTGTCTTTCAGAAAACAGAGCCGCTCATCCAGAGTTCCCACACGGAAGCTGCCGTCCGGACAGGAAGAAAGTTTTGTAAACCCTGTTTCCCGTTCCATGAAATAATCGTCCTGTTTTTTCAGGACCCGTACGATCTGCGGGTCGTCCGGACGCGAGGAAAGATAAGCCCCTTCTTCCGGAGCAGAAAAAACAGCATCGGGAAGCGCCGGTTCTGTGTCATCAGGAAGACCGAGAATCAGGCAGGCGGCTTTTCTTGCGGTCTTGGACATGAGCCTGGAGTTGGTATTGGAAAGAAGAACAAGTTCCAGTTCTTCCTGAGGAATGCAGAATACATGGCTGCGATATGCGGCATCAGCACCGCCGTGTTCAAAAATGCCGCATCCGCCCAGCCGGTGGGTCATCAGTCCGCCGCAGTATTCGGATACGGTTCCGTCGGAAAGCACAGCCGGGGTCATCATGACAGAGAGAATCTCCCGGTCAAAGACACGGGGATGGATATATTCGGAAAGCATGCGGACCAGATCCCGGGCACAGGTGTTGACGGAGGTGGGACCATAAAGGGAATAATTGAGCGGATCATAGGAATAGAATCCGGTGCCGGGGTCCTGATAGGAATATGCCAGTCCCGGGATGATTTCTCCTGTGGAAGCGCGGACCCGGGTGCGTTTCATACCGAGCGGCTCAAAAATACGTTTTCTTGCAAATTCCGGAAACGGAAGTCCGCTGCAGCGTTCCACAGTCAGGGAAAGGAGATGGAAGCCGGTATTGCTGTAGAGATAGGCACTCCGGGGAGGAAAATTCAGATGCTTCTGCATACGGATGGAGGTATTGATATCCTCCATGCCGATGGAATCGCTGATCCGGATTCCCCGCATAAAAAGCAGCTCCCACTGGTCTCTGAGTCCGCTGACATTGTTCATCAGCTGGCGGAGCGTCACAGGTTCATCAAAGGAAATCAGTTCCGGCACATGGACGCGGATATCATCTTCCAGATCCAGGCGCCCTTCTTTCCAGAGAAGCAGAAGAGCAAGCACTGTAAACTGCTTGGAAACAGAAGCCACATGGAAGACTGTTTCCGGAGTCACAGGGATCCGGTGTTCCAGACTGGCAAGGCCAAAGCATTTTTCATAGAGGGTCCGTCCGTTCTTACGGATCAGAATCTGGATTCCGGGGCCGTTCTGGTTATTCCAGGGAAGAAACAGAGAATCCAGCTGTTTTTCCAGAGACTCATTCATGAGAGCACCGCCTTTCGTCAGATAAAAATGATAAATAATTATAAACTTGGACCAAAATAATGTCAAGATATGGACAGAATGCACAAAAATCCGGAAAGATGATGTAAAAAGCAGGCAGGAAGAAGCAGAAACATTTTCATCTCCGTACAGATGCGGCTGTGGAAGAAAACGGAGAAAAACAGGACTTGACGGAGAAGTATCTGCCGTATAGGATGTAAGAAAAGGAGGAAAGACGCATGATCTATAATTTCGATGAAATCGTGGACAGAAGCGGCAACCGTTCGGCCAAATACGATGAACGGGTTAAAAATTTCGGGACGGATAACGTGATTCCTCTCTGGATTGCGGATATGGATTTCCGTACCGCCCAGCCCATTATCGACGCCTGCAGAAAGAAAGCAGAGGAAGGAATCTGGGGCTATACATCCAGACCGGACAGCTATTACAAGGCCTATGCGGACTGGCAGGAAAAAAGAAACGGCTGGAAGATCGATACGTCGTTATGCAGCTGGAGCCTGGGAGTCGTTCCCGCACTGACAGCTCTGGTACGGATTTTTACAGGGGAAAATGACAGAATCCTGATTCAGCCGCCGGTGTATCCGGAATTTTATGATGTGAATGAGCTGAGCGGCCGCCGGGTGGCAGAAAATAATCTGATTGAAAAGGACGGAACCTGGGAGGTGGACTTTGAGGATTTTGAAAAAAAGGCAAAGGATCCTCTTACCAGAATGTTTATTCTCTGCAATCCCCATAATCCGCTGGGAAAGGTGTGGACTCCGGAGGAACTGAGGCGGATGCTGACGATCTGCAGGGAAAACGGTGTGCTGGTGGTTTCCGATGAGATCCATTCGGATCTGATCTTTCACGGAAAAAAACATACGCCGGCAGCCATGGCCATGCCGGAAGCGGAAAATCGCGTGATCACCTGCATTTCCGGTACCAAAACCTTCAATCTGGCCGGTCTCCAGGCGTCAGTTACCGTATTCCCGGATCATGAAATGAAGGAGATGTTCGACCGTTTCTGGGGATCCATGGATATTCACAGAAACAATGCCTTCAGTTCCGTGGCCATGGAGGCAGCCTTTAACGAAGGCGGGGAGTGGCTGGAACAGGTGCTTTCCTATATTTCAGGGAACTTTGATTTTATAGCGGACTACTGCAGGAGGCATATTCCGAAGATCCGTCCTACAGTACCGGATGCCACCTATCTTGTCTGGCTGGACTGCCGGGAACTGGGGATGAATGATCAGGAACTGAGAGAATTTATGATACAGAAGGCAGGACTTGGCCTGAATCCGGGATCTTCGTTTACCAGAAGCCTGACGGGATTCATGCGTCTCAATGCGGCATGCCCGCGACCGGTGCTGGAAAAGGCCATGAAACAGCTGGAGGATGCGGTTAACAGTCTGGAATCGGAGGAATAAGATGGAAGAACTGACAAGGCTGATCCGGGAAGACATGAAGCCTGCTCTGGGTGTTACGGAGCCGGGGGCCATTGCATTTGCGGTATCCAGAGCCAGGGAACTGGCGGAGGGAGACCTTCTGGGCGTGGAGCTGGTCCTGAACAGCGGTATGTATAAGAATGCCTATACCTGCGGAATTCCCAACAGCCGGTTTATGGGAAATGAGTACGCAGCCGCTCTGGGAGCAGTGGCAGGAAAGCCTGAAAAGGGACTGGAAAGCCTCGCGGATGTGACGACAGAAGACAATGAAAAGGCAGAAGCACTGGTACGGGCCGGGAAAATCCGGGTATCCATGGGCGAAATCACCAGCCGTATTTTTATCGAGGCCAGAGTGACCACGACGGAAGGAGAAGCAGTGGTAACCATCCGGGACGCACATACCAACATTGTAAGAATCCGGGTGAATGGAGAAACAGTATTTTCCGGAGGAGAAGAGATACAGGAAGCAGACCCGGTTCCGCCGGTGATCCATTCCTATACCTTAAAGGAAATCTGTGAATATGCGGCAGCCGTGCCGGCGGAGGAACTGGCTTTTATCGGAGACGCCTATGAGATGAACTTCCGCCTGTTTGAAGAAGGCCTGGAAAGCCCCAGAACCACATATGCTCCTTACCTTCTGGAAAAAAACGGAGGAAAAATCTTTTCCGGGGATGAGCAGAAAACTGCGTCTCTCCTCTGCAACGCAGCCATTGAGGCACGGGTTATCGGACTGGACCGTCCGGCCATGAGCATTACCGGTTCGGGAGCTCATGGGATCATCGCCACCATGCCCCTGTATGCGGTGTACAGGATCCGGGGGCTCAGCAGAGAGGCTCTTTACCGGGCTACCGCCATCAGCTATCTGGTCTGCATGTACATCAAGGAATATTCGGGAAAACTCTCTGCGTTCTGCGGATGCGGGATCGCAGCGGGAACCGGCATGGCCTGCGGGCTGGCATACCTTTACGGAGGCGGTGCGGATGTGATGGAGCGGGTCATCCGCAACATGGCCAGCAGCCTTACAGGTATGATCTGTGACGGAGGAAACCAGGGATGCACCATGAAGGGCATTGTCGCTGTGGACGCGGCGTTTCAGTCGGTGGATTTTGCCATGCATGGAATCAGCATCGATGCAGTTCATGGAATTAACGGGAAAACACCGGAAGAGACCATGCGGCATATGGGGGAGATTGCTTCTCCGGGAATGGAAGGAACGGAAAAAACCATTGTGGATATTCTGACAGAAAAAAGCGGTTCCGGTGAATAAAAAGCCGGAGCCTGAGGATCCGCGGACAGCCTGAATCCGGGGGTTCTGCCCACCTGCTTATTGACAAGTCTTTTGTACAGATGGTATACTTTTCAAGTGTCATTGACACAGGCGGGTATGGCGGAATTGGCAGACGTGCAGGATTTAGGTTCCTGTGCCGCGAGGCGTGTGGGTCCGAGCCCCACTACCCGCATGATGCGGATGAAGTATATACGGACAGAATTTCAAGACGGAGGCAGCTCTGAAAGATTTTCAGAGCTGCTGAATTTTTGCATCAAACTCCTTATTGACAAAATTACCTCAATAAGATATGCTCATGTATGAGAGCGGGGCCGGCGTATCAGAACGGACCGCGGAGAGACGGTGCGGCATCCGCATAATCTGTGGAGGCGTATCGGTGTTTTAATAAAAACAGAACCAGCATAAGGGAGTAGTCGGCGCAGGGCGCAGCGCAGCCAACATACTGGATTTAATCCTGGCTGTGCTTTAAATGATGAGACTTATCTGTCAGGGGACAGGTGGGTTTCTTTTTTTTGTCCTGAAAGCGGCGGAAATGCCCGGAAAGCAGGTTCAGAAAACCAAAGGAGGATCAGGTATGAGTATACCGGAACTTTTTATTATCGCGGTGGGGCTGTCCATGGATGCTTTTGCCGTTTCTGTCTGTAAGGGACTTTCCGTGCAGAAAATGAAAGTCAGTCATGGGCTGATCTGCGGCCTCTATTTCGGGGGATTTCAGGCGCTGATGCCGTTTCTGGGATATCTGCTGGGAAGTCAGTTTGAGACCATGATCACCAGAATCGACCACTGGATTGCCTTTGTGCTTCTGTTCCTTATCGGATTCAATATGGTGAAAGAGTCCAGAGAAACAGATGAAGAGAAGCTGGATGCCTCTTTCGGGCCTGCTTCCATGCTTCCGCTGGCGGTGGCCACCAGCATTGATGCTCTGGCTGTAGGAGTGACATTTGCGTTTCTCCAGGTGAATATTTTCTGGGCGGTTCTGTTTATCGGAGTCGTGACATGCATTCTTTCCACCGTGGGAGTCCGGGTAGGCCATGTCTTTGGAGTGAAATATAAGTCCAGGGCAGAACTGGCAGGCGGAGTCATCCTGATCCTGATGGGAACCAAAATTCTTCTGGAGCACCTGGGGATCCTGGTGCTGTAATCGGAAAACGGGAACCGGAAAGGCTCTGGAGCGGCCCCGGAGCCGGCGTCTTACGGCCGGAACCGGAAGAAAAAAAGGTTGAACACTGCCATGGGATAGGGTATGATGAAAGGAAGAAATCACAGGAGGTTTTTTCATGAATCAGGAACTGGAAAGAATCTATGCCGGCGTGGAGAAGAAGATTTCTTTTCGCCCGGAAGCAGCGCTTATTCTGGGCTCCGGCCTGGGAAACTTTGCGGAAAAGGTCCGCATTGCAGAGACGCTGGACTATAAGGATATTGAAGGATTCCCTGTCTCCACCGTACCGGGGCACAAGGGAAGATTCATTTTCGGATATGTGGAAGATGTGCCCATGGTCATCATGCAGGGGCGCGTCCATTATTATGAAGGATATTCCATGAAGGAAGTTACCCTTCCCATCCGTCTGATGAAACTCATGGGAGCGAAGCTTCTGTTTCTCACCAATGCATCGGGAGGCGTTAATACAGAGTATCAGGCAGGGGATTTCATGCTGATGAACGATCATATCAGCTCGTTTATTCCATCCCCGCTGATCGGACCCAATGAAGAGGATCTGGGCCCGAGATTTCCCGATATGAGCGATGTATACAGAAAAGAGATCCGGGAGATCATCCGCCGTGTGGCAGCGGAAGAGCAGATCCCGCTGAAGGAAGGCGTATATGTTCAGTTTACCGGCCCCGCCTATGAAACCCCGGCGGAGATCCGAATGGCCCGGCTTCTGGGAGCAGACGCAGTGGGAATGAGTACGGTCTGCGAGGCCATTGTAGCCAATCATATGGGAATGGCAGTCTGCGGAATTTCCTGCATTACGAATATGGCCAGCGGAATTCTTCCGCAGCCTCTGAGCCATGCGGAAGTACAGGAAACTGCCGACAGAGTGGCCCCTCTGTTTGAGCGGCTGGTGAAAAAGTCACTGACAGCCATTTATCACGAATATCTTCTCAGAGACTGAAAGATCATCCGGCAGAAAGACAGGAGTGCCGGAAAAGGCAGAGCGATAGAACAAAGCTGACAGAAAGACAGCCCCGGTTTTCCGGAGGAACGAGATGTTCCGTACCGGAAACCGGGGCTGTATGTTTTTCACGGGAAAAGTTCTGGCGTCTGCAGGGAAGGCAGATGCCGGAGGGGCCATGCGGAAAAAATCTATGGCCTGAGCCGGAAGATCCCGGCCCCCAGAAGGAGATGGTCTTCTTCATTGTGGGTGGATACCAGAAGGAGCCGATCGCGGAGAAGTTCACAGATGACCGATGCGGCGGCCTGTCTGGAATCAGGATCGAGGCCGGAGAAGGGTTCATCCATCAGAAGAATATCCGACGGAGCCAGAAGCGAACGAAGGATGGCAGCACGGCGTCTCATGCCGCCGGAGTATTCCGATACGGGTTTTTCCAGAGAATCTTCGGGAAGAAGCCGGAGAGCGGTTTCACGGATCAGGTCCGCCGGCATGCGCCTGCCGGTGACAAAGCGGATATTTTCAAGAAGCGTATATCCTTCCAGAAGCCGGTCTTCCTGAAAAACCGCAGAAAACCGGGGCCGGGACGGATACCGTGTGACGCCGGATGAATTTCCTTCCCGGACGGGAAAGGAAATCTGTCCGCTGTCCGGTTTTTCCAGTCCCATAAGCAGGCGGAAGAACGTGGTTTTTCCTGTTCCGGAGGGAGACATAAGGCAGTAACGCCCGCCGCACAGGAATTCGGCGGAAAGATCCCGGATTACAGTTTCGTCTCCGTAGGATTTGGAAAGATGTACGGTGCGGATTCCGAAAAGAGTCCGGCAGTTATTCTCTGCTCCGGTTCTGCTCATATGCAGTCCCTCCTTTTCCGGCACAGATTTTCAGCAGGGCGAGAAACAGATGCTCGAACAGTGCGCTCACCAGAATGATGGTGAGTGTCCAGGCAAACAGTTCCGCCGTACTCAGATATATTTTCGCCATATAAAGCCCTTCTCCGATGGAGCCGTCCGGAACGCCGATGACCTCAGCGGCAATCCCGGATTTGAATCCCATGCCGAGCGCGGTCCGGCAGGCGCTGGCCAGATACGGATACAGGGCCGGCCGGTAAATGAAAAGGGCTTTCCGTATTCCGGAGACCCGGAACACAGCGGCCATTTCCAGAAGTTTTTCGTCGGTACTTTCAAGTCCTGCGAGAGTATTCACATGGATCATGGGATATACAACCATGAATGCAATAAAAATCGAGAGATTTTCTGAGCCGGTCCAGATCAGGGCCAGGATCACGAAGGAAGCCACGGGAATGGACTTCATGAACTGGACTGCCGGGGAAAGAAATTCTCCCACAGGAGGAACACAGAAGGAAAGGGAACCGGTGCCGAGTCCCGCCAGAAAAGCAAGAAAAAATCCCAGGCTGATCCGTCCGAAAGAGAACCCCACAGCCTGCCAGAAAGCAGGGGAACCGGCCTGAGAAGCCAGAGCCTTCAGAGTGGCCGCAGGGCCGACCAGGAAGATCTGGTTGTTTATCAGCACGGAAAGTCCCTGCCAGAGGCAGAGCCAGAACAGGAGTATGACGGTTTTTCGGAACCAGCCCGGGAATTTGTTCATAAACGGATTTATGCCCCTTTCACTGAGGAAGGTATGGGAAAATTACGGAATATAATAAAATGCATCATCCGGCAGCGCGCCTCCCACAGAGTCTGCATTCTGCTCATACAGTACATTCAGGTATCCTTCCAGAGCTTCTTTCATCTGTGTACCGGCCATGTATGTGATGTTGCAGTAGGGAAGTGCCGCTTTGGCAATTTCCGGCTTGGCCACGATCCCGGCGTCGGCAATCAGCTGGGCGGTGGTGTCAGGATCTTCTGATGCAAACCGGATGGATGCTTCATGTTCCTTCAGGAACTGGTCCACAGCTTCTTTGTGGTTTTCCAGGAATTCATTGTTTACAATGGTGACGCCTGTCACAAGGCGGCTCTGGCTGCCTTCTTCCTGTACCTGGTTCCATTCCTTGGTCAGATCCATGATGATGGAGAGCTTTTCGTTCTGTCCTAGAGCCACGGTGACAAAGGGCTGGGGGAGAAGTCCGATGGCATTGGGATCCTCTTTCAGGATGGCAGCCACTTCAGCGGCTTCGGACTTGAATTCCAGGGTCACATCCGATTCGGAAAGTCCGGAGGCGGAAATCAGATACCGAAGCGCATACTCCGGTGTGGTTCCTTTGCCGGGCAGATATACGGTTCTGCCTTTCAGCTGGCTGATGGTCTGAACAGAGGAATCAGCGGATACCATATAAAGCACGCCCAGAGTATTGATGTCAATGACAGAAACCTTTCCCTGGGTTTTGTTGTAAAGAACGCTGGCCACATTGGCCGGAAGCAGGGCAATGTCCACCTTTCCGCTTCCCACCATGGCGGTCAGCTCATCTGCCGCAGTGACCATGGTGAACTCATAATGATTTTCAGTTTCTCCGTTTTTGGCATCTTCCATGAGCTTTACAAGTCCCATGGTGGTAGGACCGTTGAGGCCGCCCACACGGATGGCACCTTCGGCTTCTGCAGCGTCGGTTTCTGCGGCGGATCCGGAAGAGGACTCCTTCTGTGCGGATTCCGCTGTGGTTTCGGTTTCTGCGGACGCGGCAGATGAGGAAGGGGCTGCAGTGGTTTCAGCAGAAGAACCGGTTCCTCCGCAGCCGGACAGCAAAGATGCGCTCATGGCCGCAGCCAGAAGCAGTGGAAGTAATTTTTTCATGACATATCCTCCTTATACTCAGTGGATTTTTGAATAAATGGTTTTCGTACCCACGCCGTCGAGCATTCCCAGTTTCCCGGACAGGCTGCTGATTTTGTCCATGGGGGCATCCATGACGACGCTGATGATGGAAATGCCCTTTTCTCGGTAAGGGATTCCCATGCGGCCGATAATATAGGGACCATACTGGTGGAGGATGCGGTTCAGCTGCTCCACGGATTCCTGGTTTTCTATGATGATACCGATCAGGGCCACGCGTGTTTCCATAAAGCTCCTTTTCCAGAAAAAAGGCCGGTACGCACACGAAAAGAGCGTACCGGCCTCTGTAATCATAAGACTGTACAAAATCCTTTCGCCTTCTCCCGCAGGGATCCCTTTGGGGTTAGCACGAACACTTTTACTATATCACAGCCCCCTCCTGTTGTCAAAAGGGGAAAAACCCTGCAAAACTTAATAAAATAAAGGAGAAACGCCGAAAGTCGTTAAAAAATATACAAAAACAATCTTGCGGCAGGAAGGCCCTTGTGCGATAATAAATGGGCAAATAAATGGTATTTTGTATACATATATGAGGAAAATCTCAGGAGGAAGAAAGATGGTAACGAATGATGCAGCGCTGCTTAAGATCAAGCACGATGTACTCTATGAAGTGGCAAGACTGGCTTTCGAAGGAAGACTGAATGAAGAAAAAGACAATATTCCCTATAAGCTGATTCCGGGTCCCAAGGCCCAGTTCCGCTGCTGTGTCTATAAGGAAAGGGAAATCATCCGCCAGAGGGTACGTCTGGCAGAGGGCAAATGCCCCAGTGACAAGCACAGCGACAATATGATCCAGGTCATCAGCTCCGCATGCGAAGAGTGCCCCATTACAAGATTTGTGGTAACGGATAACTGCCAGAAATGTATGGGCAAGGCATGTCAGAATGCATGTAATTTCGGAGCCATTACCATTGGCCGTACCAGAGCCTTCATCGATCCGGGCCAGTGCAAGGAGTGCGGTAAATGTGCTCAGGCATGTCCTTACAATGCCATCGCAGAACTGATCCGTCCCTGCCGGCGTGCCTGCCCGGTGGACGCCATTACCATGGATCCGGAAACAGGCATCTGCCAGATTGATGAAAAGAAGTGCATCCAGTGCGGCGCCTGTGTAAGAAGCTGCCCGTTCGGTGCCATTACCTCCAAGGTATTTATTGTTCAGGTCATCGATGCCATCAAGGCCGGCAAGAAAGTGGTAGCCATGCTGGCTCCGGCTGTGGAAGGCGAATTCGGTGCCGATATCACCATGGCCAGCTGGAGAACCGCTCTTAAAAAAGTCGGTTTTGCTGATATGGTGGAAGTCGGTCTGGGCGGCGATATGACGGCTGCCTTTGAGGCTGAGGAATGGGCTGAGGCCTATAAAGAAGGAAAGAAAATGACCACCTCCTGCTGTCCGGCATTTGTCAATATGATCCGGAAACATTATCCGACGCTGGTTGACAATCTGTCCACCACCGTTTCCCCCATGTGCGCCGTATCCAGAATGCTGAAGGCAAAAGATCCGGAAACTGTGACCGTATTCATCGGACCGTGCATGGCCAAGAAAGCTGAGGCGGCTGATAAGTCCATCGAAGGAAACGCAGACTATGTTCTGACGTTCGGCGAGGCCAGAGCCCTGCTTCGTGCGAAGAATGTCAACCTGGAGCCGGAGGAGAATACCAGCCAGGAAGCCAGTGTATTTGGAAAACGGTTCGGCAACGGCGGCGGAGTGACCGGTGCGGTTATCCAGTGCCTGAAGGAATCCGGTGAGAATGCGGATATCAAGGTGGCAAAATGCAGCGGACCGGCTGAGGTCAAGAAAGCACTCCTTCTTATGAAGGTGGGACGCCTTCCGGAAGATTTCGTTGAAGGCATGATGTGCCAGGGCGGATGTGTCGGAGGCCCCAGCAATCTGAAGTCGGAAATGGCCATGAAGAAAGACCGTGATACTCTGATTGCGCAGGCAGACCAGAGAGGCGTTCATGAGAATCTGGAAAAATATGATATGACGGCATTTTCCATGCACAGATCTTACGAGAAGTAAAATGCCGGCAGCCGGGACATTACCGGAAACATACAGGGATCCGAATCCGGAAACAGGCCGGAGAGGAAAAACAGGCATCAGCGGGATAACCCCTGATGCCTGTTCTGTTTATACAGAAATGGCTGGCGTTTTATTTATGATCGGACAAAAGGCAGCTGCAGGCATGAAGAAGCGTTCCCTCAATACCGTCCTGCTTCATCAGACTGCCCGGTTCGTATGCCGAAAAGGACAGAGAAAATGCCAGATTCCAGTTGAGATACTCCGCAATGCAGGAAAACTGTTCGCGGATAAGGAGGTACTGCGGATTATTCAGAGCATTTGCCCCCACGGCCAGGACGCCTATGGTTTTCTTCAGGGTCTTGAACGGAGCATCCTGAGAGTAAAATTTATCAAGGACCATTTTCAGCTGTGCGGACATACCCCACCAGTAAACCGGTGTTCCGAAAATGACTGCATCGGCACGGACAATGCGCTGGATCAGCGCATCTGATTCATCCGGACAGACACAGTGGCCTCCGTTCTGCCTGCATCCGTCACAGGCCCGGCATCCGCTGAGCTTCATGTCACAGACATCCAGAAATTCCACATCATGATTCTTTTCAAACACGGACTTCATCATCTGAAGGGCTGAACGGGTATTTCCGTTTTTTCTCGGGCTTCCGTTGAGAATTAAAAGTTTCATTTCCTTTTCTCCTTTCGATCACAGGCCTGCTGACGCAGCATCCTGTTCTATGTACAGCCGGTATCCGTAAGGCTGCGGGACTTTCCGGGACCGGTGACGGAACAGGAAGGCTGCAGGAACAGGGTATATCTGAATTATACCGCGTTCTTCCTGCCGCGCAAGTACGCACATTTTTTTTACCAAGTGTAACCGGTTTCACTATTGGAAAAGGAAATTCCGCGGGCTGCCTCCAGGAGAGGCGCATCAGGGAGTGTCTGCGGTTGCCCTTTTCCCTTTATCGTGCTACAATAGAAAACATATGGAAAAATGTCTGTTTTACAGGCGGGTCACAGATAACTGTCTGTGCTGCAGGCAGGAGACGGAACGGGAGGAATAGAAATGGAAACGGACGGGACAGGAAAATCCAACAAGCTGGAAACAGGAAACATCTGGAAGCTGATGATCTCACTGGCCATACCTGCCATTGTAGCCCAGCTGGTGGGGATTCTTTACAACATGGTGGACCGGATGTTCATTGGTCATATTGAAAACGGGACAACGGCCATGGCGGCATTGAGCGTTTCGCTGCCGTTAATTACCTGCATCACGGCCTTCACCAGACTTGTGGGTATTGGAGGAGCACCGTTCTGTGCCATTAAAATGGGACAGAAGGATCAGGACGGGGCAGAAGAGATCATGGGGGTCAGCTTTGCATCCCTGATTGCGCTGGGGCTGATTCTCACGGTGGTGATCCTATTGTTCCAGGAACCGATCCTGATTCTGTTCGGAGCCGATGAAACCACCCTGGCCCTGGCATGTGACTATGTGACCATCTATGCCCTGGGAACAGTATTCGTCATGATTTCCCTTGGAATGAATTCCTACATCACGACCCAGGGATTTGCCAGAACGGGAATGTTCACGGTGCTCATCGGTGCGGTACTGAATATTATTTTTGATGCTTTTTTTATTAATGTTCTGCACATGGGCGTGAAGGGAGCGGCCATAGCCACCATCATTGCCCAGGGAATTTCCTGTGTCTGGGCACTGTCGTTTCTGTTCGGAAAGAAGAGTCTCCTGAAAATGCGGAAGAAATACTTCAGAGTCAAATGGAGCGTCCTGCTTCCTATTATGGCCCTTGGAGTTTCGCCGTTTACCATGAGCATTACGGAAAGTCTGATTCAGATTTCCTTCAACAACCAGCTGGCTGAATACGGAGGAACCATTGCCGTGGGAACTGTGGCCATTCTGTTCAGCCTCTGGCAGTTCATGTCGCTTCCGGTTCAGGGATTCTGTCAGGGAGCACAGCCCATCATCAGCTATAATTACGGGGCGGGAAATTTTTCCAGAGTCCGGAAGGCATGCAGGATCAATGTTATGATCTGCCTGATTTTTGCGGCGTGCCTGACATTTCTTATGGTAAGCCTGCCGCGTGTCTTTGCCGGGATTTTCAGCAGTGATCCGGAGATGATTGAACTCTGTGCCTGGGCGCTTCCCATTTATCTGGGCGGCGGAATCGTGTTCGGAGCCCAGACCGGGTGCCAGCAGTCGTTTATGGCTCTGGGACAGGCGAAAATCTCCCTTCTTCTGGCCTGCCTGAGAAAAGTAGTGCTGCTGGCTCCGTTCATTTATCTTTTCCCGGTTACGGTGGGAAAAACCGCATTTGCCGCCGGAGCAGGGGAAGAGATTGCCCATATGGTAAAATATCCGGCAGAGGTTTTCTCCATCTTTTTTGCGGAACCGGTTTCGGATATTACTGCAGCCATCTGCACATCCATTGTATTTATATGGTTTTACCGTAAAAATCTGTGCAGACCGGACCGTACGGAAGACACAGACCGGAGAACCATACAGGAATGACAGACCGGTTCCGGGATTGAATACGGGATAAGGGTAAAGGAAAAAGGAAGAAAACAACAAAATAAAAGAAAACAAAGGCCTCCAAGGCCTGACATGAAAAAAGATCGCCGGTGCGCGGATTCCGCGCAGATGCCGGCGGTCTTTTTCTGTGCCTTTTGAAGGAAAGTTTAAGAACTTTTCAGAACTTTATAAGGGGGATATAAGATTTTATCCTGTATGATCGGTGCATATCAGAAAAAGGAGTGAAAAAATGCAGAAAAGGAAGCCGGTCATAGATGTACAGAATGTACGGAAGGTGTACCGCATGGGCGATGAGGAAGTGGTTGCCTTAAACAGGATCAATCTGAAAATATACAAAGGAGAGGTATGCTGTATTTTCGGAACGTCAGGCTCCGGAAAAAGTACTCTTCTGAACCAGCTGGCCGGAATGGAGAAACCCACCGGCGGCCGGGTCCTGATACACGGAAGAAACATATCAGCCATGACGGAGGAGGAACTGGCGGCATTCCGGCAGCAGCATATCGGGTTTATTTTTCAGTCGTACAATCTGCTGCCGTCCATGACTGCGGTGGAAAATGTGGCGATGCCTCTGATGTTCCGGGGAATGGAGAAACGGAAACGTGAGGAAGCGGCCAGAGCTCTTCTGAAGCGGGTGGGGCTTTCGCACCGCATGTTTCATTATCCCGGACAGATGTCGGGAGGACAGCAGCAGAGAGCCGGGATTGCCAGAGCATTTGTGACAAAACCGCAGGTGGTATTTGCGGATGAGCCCACGGGGAATCTGGACTCCAGGACGACAGAGGAAATCATGAAAATGATCATGGGGTTTGCCAGAAAGTATGAGGAAACCATTATTCTGGTGACCCATGATCCGGGAATGGCACGGTTTGCGGACCGTATTGTGACACTGAAAGACGGAAATATTATCGGAGACGAAAGGAAGGAAAAAAGAAGTGAACAGATATAAAGGATGGAAAAGGCTGGGAGTGATAATGCTGGCTGTGATGCTGGCGGCGGGTATGCCGGGAAAGGCTGCGGCCGCGGCCGTTCTGCCTGCCGAAGCGGATGCGGGAAAAATGCAGCCGGAACTTTTGGAAAAAGAAAGAACAGCGGAAGGAACGGGGACACAGACAGGAGAAAACGGCAGGACGGAAACAGACACAGCGGATGTACGGACCCCTTCCGGACCGGAGGAAGATGTGCCGGAAAAAAAAGATCTGCCTGACGGATTTCAGATGGTAATGGACAGTTATGAACTGTATCCCCGGGGAGACACATCCAATACACTGGATGTACTGAGAAAGGGAAGAGATGTCCGGGTGGTGGTCCATATGAAAGTAAAGGGACTTCTGACCGGGGATGTGGGAAAAAGCAATGTGGCGGTTACCAAGCAGGGAGACAGTTTCAAAATGTCCGGTGCTCCTTCGGTGAAGGTTATTTCAGACAAAGAGGATGAACTGGAGTATACGGTCACTTTCCCGAACCTGACATATCTGGGCAAGGGAAACAGCCTGAAATTCCGCACATCCTTCAGAAAAACAGGCCTTCCTTCCCAGGTACAGGAGGTGCGGATTGAGGAATGTGCGGAGTCGTCATCAGGAAAAAAAGAGCATTCCGATGATATGAACGGCCAGCCGGTGATCCGCATCAACAGGGTTGCTCCGGAAACTCCTGTGGCTCCGGGCGAGGCGTTCACACTGAGCCTGGAACTGGAAAACACCAGCACGGATTCGGATATCGAAGACATGGTGGTCAGTGTGGTTCCCGGCACTTCCCTGTTTATAGGCGATGACACCAATTCCAGAATTGTGGGACGGCTGGACTGCAGAAAAAGTGCCATTGTACATCTTGGCATGATTGCGGGAAAAGAACTGTCGGGGCCTACCCAGGTGATTGATCTGGAGCTGAAATTCAATTATTATTCCGGCGGAAATCTTACAGCCGGCAGTTCCTCCCAGAAAGTACTGATCGGGGTGAAGAACGGTGCATCCGCCGGTCAGCCGGTGATCCGCGTGGGTCGTCTCGGACCGGACCGGCCTGTGGGGGCCGGCGAGGCATTCCATATGACCGTGACGCTTCAGAATACCAGCCAGGACAAGGATATCCGCAGTCTGTCGGCAGTGTTTGAGACCAACGATCAGATTGCACTGATGGAGGAGACGGATACAAAACAGCTGGGAGATCTCAAGGCAGGGGAATCGCTGGAAATACCGGTCAGCCTGAAAGCATCGCCGGACCTTGCAGCGGCAGCTTCCCAGATGCTGGGCATGACCCTCAGATTTGAATATGACTCTGACAAGGGAGCGGCTCAGGGAACATACAGTGAAAAACTGGTGATTCCCACCGGCGCCGGAGGAAAAGGACCGGGCTCTCCCACACCCAATATCATCATAAAAAATTATACATACGGTGAAAAGGTTACTGCAGGCCAGGTATTTGATCTGGAACTGGAATTCGCCAATACCAGCCGGACATCGGCAGTGGAGAATGTGGTCATGTCTCTGGAAACCGGAGAAGGGATCTCCATCAACTCAGCCTCCAACACGTTTTATATTCCGCAGATGGGGCCCGGAGAGTCCCGCAGGGAAAAAGTACAGATGCAGGCACTGTTTCAGTCGAAACTTCAGTCTCCCAAAATCACCATTTCCTGCAAATATGAGTTTGTGGACAGGCAGGAGAGGAAACAGTCTTCTTCCAGCGAGATCATAGCCATTCCCGTATACCAGCCGGACCGGCTTCAGATCGGAACTCCGTCATTTTCGGAGATTTTCCGTCAGGGCGAGGAGGCCACCATATCCATTCCCTATGTCAACAAAGGACGCGGGCAGGTATACAACGTGGAGGCCACTCTGGACGGAGACATCGATGCACTGGCCCGGGAGGTGAACCTGGGGAACTTTGAGCCCGGAAAAAGCGGTACCATTGACTTTGTGGTGACGCCCAGGGAGGCAGGACAGTTCAGCGGAAAGGTACTGGTTGCATATGAAGATGAAACCGCGGACGTAAAGCAGATGGAAATTCCGGTGACCTTTGACGTGGAGGAGCCCATGGACGGTCTGGATGAAATCCCCGAAGATTTTGATCCGGTCAGCCAGGAAAAAGGCTTTCCGGTTCCCTGGATTGCGGCGGCAGCGGGAGCTGTGCTTCTGGTGACGGCAGCGGCGGTCCGGATCCGCAGACGGAAAAAGTCAGGGAGCCGGCCGGAGGAAGAGTCCTGGGATGAACCGGATGACATGGAGGATTTGAACGATATGGATGAACCGGAGGACGCGGAGAACATGGACGGCATGGAAGACATGGACGGTTCCGGAGATGCGGAAGCAGAGTTCGGAGCAGAAAAGGAGGACGGGAGATGAAGACAGGAGACCTGATCATTGTCTGCCTTCAGAATCTCAGCCGCCACAAGGCAAGAACATTTCTGACGGTACTGGGAGTGGTCATCGGATGCTGTTCCGTTGTAATCATGATCTCCATCGGAATCGGCATGAAAGAGGCCCAGGAAAAAGCGCTGGCTCAGATGGGAGACCTGACCATCATTCAGGTGTACCCGTCCGGCAAAGGATCCGGAGCGCAGAAACTCAATAAAAAGGCAGTGAGTCAGATGAAGGGACTTCCGGGAGTAGAGGCAGTCACCCCCAGGATGGTGGCGGAAAATGTTCCCATGGTCATATATGGAGGCAGAGACCGGCGGTACCGGACTTCCTATGCCACGGTTGTGGGAATTGATCTGCAGACAGCGGAGACCATGGGATACCGGCTGATGGAAGGAAAATGGCAGCCGGAAAAGAAGGACAGGATCTATGCAGGACAGAACCTGGCCTATGCATTTGAGGATACCAGGCGCCCGGAAGGAAGGAATACCGTGGATATGTACGGAGGCGAATGGGACGGAAACGGGATGCCTGTGATGCCGCCGCCATATTTTGATATTATGAAAACACCTCTGATCATGGAGCTGGAAAGCGGGAAAGACGATGGAAAGAAGGTGACGCAGGCTCTGACCGCCGGAGGGCGGCTGAAAGAAGACTACGGGAAAGGCGAAGAGACCTCAATGGGAATGGTCATGGGACTGGAGACGTTTCAGTCCCTCCTGGATCAGCAGTCCCGCCTGGCAGGAAAAAAACGCGACAGCCGGGAAGGCTATCAGGGAGCTCTGGTCAAGGTGAAAGACATCAGGGACGTGGCCGGAACAGAACAGGAGATCCGGAAAATGGGATTCCGGACCAGTTCCATGGAGAGTATCCGGAAACCCATGGAGCAGGAGGCAAGACAGAAACAGATGATGCTGGGCGGCCTGGGAACGATCTCACTGTTTGTGGCGGCGCTGGGGATCACCAATACCATGATCATGTCCATTTCGGAGCGGACACGGGAAATCGGCGTCATGAAATCTCTGGGATGTTTCGTAAAGGATGTGAGAAAGATTTTTCTGATGGAGGCAGGATTTATCGGACTCATGGGAGGTATCGCGGGAACTGTCTTCAGCTTTGCCATATCCGCGGTGATGAATCTGGTATCGGCCGGATCCCCGGACTCCTCCATGGATATGATGATGGGGGCGGGAGAGGTATCTTCCAGGCTTTCGATCATTCCATGGTGGCTGGCCCTGTTTGCGGTTCTGTTTTCTGTGGCCATCGGCGTGGGAGCAGGATATTATCCTGCGGATAAAGCTGTGAGGATTCCGGCGCTGGAAGCCATCAAACATGACTGACAGATAAAGAAAGCAGCCGTCTCGGAACGGCTGCTTTGTCATGGCAGAACAGGGTATGGCAGGAAAGACATCCGGCCTGAAAACGATTCTCAGGCGGGATTTTTTCCCTTGAGATTTTTATGGGCAGTGGCCAGCATCAGCTTGATGCGGTTCAGCTGGTTTACTTCACTGGCGCCTGGGTCGTAGTCAACGGCAATGATATTGGCGTCGGGATATTCTTTCCGGAGCTCCTTGATGACGCCTTTTCCCACAATGTGGTTGGGCAGGCATCCAAAGGGCTGAACGCAGACAATGTTGGGCACGCCTCCATGGATCAGTTCCAGCATCTCTCCTGTCAGGAACCAGCCCTCGCCGGTCTGGTTGCCGAGGGATACAAAATCGCCGGCCATGACCGCCAGATTCCGGATCCGGGCAGGCGGTGTAAAGTGACGGCTCTTTTCCAGGGCGATGCGGGCAGTTTTCCGGAAATACTCCAGCAGGGAAATTCCCATGTTGCAGAGATATGCCGTGGAGCGCTTGCCGCCCAGGTTTTCCGCTTTGAAATTGCTGTTGTAGAAGCAGTACAGAAGGAAATCCATCAGATCCGGCATCACGGCTTCGGCACCTTCCGACTCCAGAAGCTCCACAATATGGTTGTTGGCCAGAGGCGAAAACTTCACCAGAATTTCCCCGACGATGCCGACTCTGGGTTTTTTGATATCCAGACGCTCCAGATCGTCAAATTCACGGATGATGCCGCGGATATTTCTGGAAAATCCTGTCATGTCCGGAGCTTTTTTGGACAGGGAACGGATGCAGATTTTCTTCCATTTTTCATGGAGGGCATCTGCGGAACCCGGTACTTTTTCATAAGGCCTTGTGGCATACAGAACACGCATGAACACATCGCCGTAAACAATGGCCTGCATGGCCTTGGTCAGCATCGGAGCTGTAATGGTAAAGCCCGGATTGGTCTCCATGCCGTTGGCATTGAGGGAGATAACAGGCACCTGAGGCATACCCGCCTTTTCCAGAGCCCTCCGGATGAATCCGATGTAGTTGGAGGCACGGCAGCCGCCGCCGGTCTGGCTCATGATAACGGCAGTGTGCTCCAGATCATATTTGCCTGACAGCAGAGCGTCCATGATCTGTCCGATAACAATCAGAGACGGATAGCAGGCATCGTTGTTGACATATTTCAGGCCGGTGTCCACAGCACCTCTGTCATCGTTCTGGAGCACCACCAGGTTATATCCGAAGTTGCGGACCGCCGGTTCCAGAAGGTCAAAATGAATCGGTGACATCTGCGGGCAGAGCAGTGTATAGGTCCTGCGCATTTCTTTTGTGAAAAGGACCCGGTTGTAGGAGCTGTCCACAATTTTCCGTGTGTACCGCTTTTCATCCCGCACGCGCAGTGCGGAGATCAGGGAACGGATGCGGATTCTGGCAGCACCCAGATTATTGACTTCATCAATTTTGAGCACGGTATAGATCTTTCCGGATGAGGTCAGGATATCGCTGACCTCATCCGTGGTGACCGCATCCAGACCGCAGCCGAAAGAGTTCAGCTGGACAAGATCCAGATTGTCCCGGGTCTTTACGTAGCTGGCAGCGGCATAAAGACGGGAGTGATACATCCACTGGTCCGTAACGATCAGGGGCCGTTCCACCTTCCCGAGATGGGAGATGGAGTCTTCCGTCAGCACTGCAAATCCGTAGGAAGTAATCAGGTCCGGAATTCCGTGGTTGATTTCCGGATCCACATGGTAGGGGCGGCCGGCCAGCACGATTCCGCGTTTTCCGGTCTTATCCAGGTATTCCAGAACTTCCTCGCCTTTTTTCTCTATGTCATGTCTGGCGGCTTCCAGTTCTTCCCAGGCTTTGTGCGCTGCGGCGCGCAGCTCGCTGTCGGGAATGGAAAATTCCTTTTTGAATTCCTTCAGAAGCTGTTTTGTCAGGGTCTGCTCATCGGTAAAGGCCATGAAAGGATTCATGAAGCGGATATTCTGCTCCTTCAGCTCCTCCATGTTGTTTTTGATGTTTTCCGAATAAGAGGTGACAATGGGGCAGTTGTAATGATTTCCGGCTCCCGGCACTTCCTTTCTTTCATAGGGAATGCAGGGATAGAAAATAAAGGGAACCTTCTGTTTGATCAGCCAGGATACATGACCGTGGACCAGCTTGGCCGGATAACATTCGGATTCGCTGGGGATGGTCTCTATACCCAGTTCATAGATCTGGCGGCTGGACTGGGGAGACAGCACCACCTGAAATCCCAGTTCTTTGAAAAATGTAGCCCAGAAGGGATAGTTCTCGTAAAAATTCAGCACTCTGGGAATTCCCACAGGACCTCGGAATGCCTTGTCAGCGGGCAGAGGCTCATAATCAAAAAGACGCTGGTACTTGTACTGGAACAGATTGGGAATGTCACGCTTGGCCTTGGAAATTCCCAGACCTCTTTCACACCGGTTTCCGGAAATATACTGACGTCCGCCCTCAAAACGGTTGACAGTCAGTACGCAGCTGTTGATGCAGCCGCGGCATCTGGTCATGGAAGTGGAATAGGTAAGGCCTATGATCTTGTCCAGAGACAGCATGCCTGTCTGACGGGGATTCCGGAGATACCGCTCCCTGGCAATGAGAGCTGCACCGAACGCACCCATAATTCCGGCAATATCGGGCCGGATGGCATCACAGCCGGAAATCCGTTCAAAACTTCTCAATACGGCATCATTGTAGAAGGTGCCGCCCTGAACCACCACGTTTTTTCCGAGGTCACCGGCAGAGGTGATCTTGATGACCTTGAACAGGGCATTTTTGATGACAGAATAGGCCAGGCCTGCGGAAATATCCGCCACGGAAGCGCCTTCTTTCTGTGCCTGTTTTACGTTGGAGTTCATAAATACGGTGCACCTGGTTCCCAGATCAATGGGATTCTGTGCAAAAAGAGCCTCTTTTGCAAAATCCTGCACACTGTAGTTGAGAGATTTGGCAAAGGTCTCGATAAAGGAGCCGCAGCCGGAAGAGCAGGCCTCGTTGAGCTGTACACTGTCAACGGTACCGTCTTTGATGCGGATGCATTTCATATCCTGTCCGCCGATATCCAGAATACAGTCCACCTGCGGGTCAAAAAAGGCGGCTGCATAATAGTGGGAAATGGTTTCCACTTCACCTTCGTCCAGAAGGAATGCAGCTTTGAGAAGCGCTTCTCCGTATCCGGTGGAGCAGGACCAGGCAATGGATGCCTCCGGCGGCAGCAGGTCCCGGATCTCCTTTATGGAGCGGATGGCGGTGGCCAGAGGACTGCCGTTGTTGTTGCTGTAAAAATGATAGAGCAGAGAGCCGTCTTCTCCCACCAGCGCGATTTTGGTGGTGGTGGAACCGGCGTCGATGCCCAGGAAACAGTTTCCCTTATAAGTTTTCAGATCGCCCCGAAGGACTTTATGGCGGTTATGGCGCTCAGTGAATTCCCTGTAGTCATCCTCATCGCGGAACAGCGGTTCCATACGTTTCACTTCAAATTCCATTTTAATGCCGCCGGACAGGTCATGGATCATCTGATTCACAGACTGAACCGGTTCTTCCTTGGAATTCATGGCGGCGCCTACGGCCGCAAACAGATGGGAATGATCGGGAGCGATGATCTGGTCCCCGCTGAGATTCAGGGTCCGGATGAACGCGGCCCGCAGTTCGGAAAGAAAATGAAGCGGCCCGCCGAGAAATGCCACATTTCCGCGGATTGGCTTGCCGCAGGCCAGACCGCTGATGGTCTGATTCACAACAGCCTGAAAAATGGATGCGGAAAGGTCTTCCCTGGTGGCACCGTCATTGATCAGAGGCTGGATGTCGGATTTTGCGAACACTCCGCATCTGGCGGCAATGGGATAAATCGCCTTGTAATTTTTGGCATACTCGTTAAGGCCGGTGGCGTCCGTCTGAAGCAGAGAGGCCATCTGGTCAATAAAGGAACCTGTACCGCCGGCACAGATTCCGTTCATACGCTGGTCGATGCCTCCTGTGAAATAAATGATCTTTGCGTCTTCACCGCCCAGCTCGATGGCAACGTCGGTGCGCGGTGCATAGTCCTGAAGAGCCGTGGCCACGGCCACAACTTCCTGTATGAAAGGAATATGTAAATAACCGGACAGGGTAAGACCGCCGGAGCCGGTAATGCTTGGCCGGACCTGGATCTCTCCCAGTGAATCCCTGCATTTTTTGAGGAGCGCAGTCAGGGTCTCCTGGATATTCGCAAAATGCCGCTCGTAATCCGAAAACAAGATGTGATTGTTATCATCAATCACCGCAATTTTTACAGTGGTGGAACCGATGTCGATTCCAAGCCGATAACATTGATCCATATGAGCGGGGATATCCCCTACCTCCTTTGTAATATAACAGTACAATATACTATACGAAAATATAGCATCATATAGACGAAAAATAACAGCCCCATACCTCCGCATGAAAACGGCAGAGGAAAGGGCATATCTATGGCCACAGTATATCATAAATTTTTTTGGAATACAATCGACACAATGCGCATTCAGGTGTAAAAAAATGGTACATATCTGTTAAAAATGCGTAAACTTTTTCGGAGATCATAAAAAGATAAAGCAAAGAGTTTGACAAAAGGAAGTAGTGGGAATTATAATGTTGAATAACTATGTGCTGCGGCCGGGACGACGGCATCAGGCGCCTGTCCGGCTGAAATTACCATTAAGAAAGGACTCCATTAGACTATGAACATACTCAGCAAACTGGAACGGAGATTCGGCCGTTTCGCCATTCCAAACCTGATGTATTATATTGTGATTCTGTACGCTTTGGGCATGCTGATCCAGATGTTTGCTCCGGAAGTATATGTACGGTATCTGATGCTGGATGCCAGAGCAATCCTGCACGGGCAGATCTGGAGAATCATAACCTTTATGGTATGGCCGCCCTCCGGCGATATCTTTTTCAATCTGATTGCGATCTATCTTTATTATAATCTTGGAACGACCCTGGAGCGGGTATGGGGAACTTTCCGGTTCAACCTGTACTTTTTCATGGGTGTTCTGGGGCATGTACTGGCAGCCGTCATCATTTATATGATGACAGGAGCCGTATATCCGCTGACTACGGACTATCTGAATTTCTCTCTGTTTTTTGCTTTTGCGGCCACGTTTCCGGATATGCAGTTCCTTCTGTTTTTTGTCATTCCCATCAAGGCCAAATGGCTGGCTCTGTTCAACGGAGCCTACTTTATCTACGGACTTGTGTTCGGGAATCCCGTGACTCGGGTGGCCATCTTCATGTCCCTGCTGAATTTTGTCATCTATTTTGCAATGTCCAGAGGCGGGAAATATAACCCGAAAGAGATAAAAAGAAAGCATGATTTCAAGGTACAGACCTCCAGACCGGTCCGCGCGGAAGCGCATACGGGAAGACACCGGTGCGCAGTCTGCGGCAGGACGGAACTGGATGATCCGAACCTGGTTTTCCGCTTCTGTTCCAAATGTGAGGGGGATTATGAATACTGTCAGGACCATCTGTATACCCATCAGCATGTGACGCGCGGAGGAATGGACCCCAGGCAGGGAAGAAACGCGGCTTCACCGGGGATTCCGCCCCGGATGCAGGCGGATATGCAAAATGGCTCCGGCGACGGAAACTGCAGGCAACAACAATGAAACAGGAGGCATAATCTGCTATGAAAAAAACAAAAATCATCTGTACCATGGGACCCAACAGCGACAACCGTGAGATCATGAGACAGCTGGTGATCAACGGAATGGATGTGGCCAGGTTCAATTTTTCACACGGGGATCATGAAGAACATAAAAAGAGACTGGAGCAGCTGAGAGAGGTGGCTGAGGAAGCCGGTGTGCCTGTGGCAGCTCTTCTGGATACCAAAGGACCGGAAATCAGAACCGGTGTCCTGAAAGACGGAAAGAAAGTCCTTCTTTCCGAAGGACAGGAATTTATCCTGACCACGGAAGAGACGGAGGGAGACAGCAGAAAAGTCTCCATCAATTACAGCGGACTGAATGAGGATGTGAAGGAAGGGTCCAGAATCCTGATCGATGACGGACTCATAGGACTTCAGGTGGAACGGGTGGAAGGCCCGGAAATTGTCTGTCGCGTCGTCAACGGCGGGGAACTGGGAGAAAGAAAAGGCGTCAATGTCCCCAATGTGAAGATCAAACTGCCGGCGCTGACGGAAAAAGATAAAGAGGACATCCGGTTCGGCATCGAAATGGGATTTGACTATATTGCCGCATCCTTTATCCGCAATGCGGATGCCATAAGGGAAATCCGCCATATCCTCAATGAAAATGGTTCAGCCATGGGGATCATTGCAAAAATTGAAAACGCAGAGGGGCTGGAACATCTGGACGAGATTATTGAAGCCAGCGACGGCATCATGGTGGCCAGAGGAGATCTGGGAGTGGAGATCCCGGCGGAACAGGTGCCGTTCCTCCAGAAAATGATGATTGAGAAATGCAGTGAGGCGTGCAAACCGGTAATTACGGCCACACAGATGCTGGATTCCATGATACGAAATCCCAGACCCACCCGTGCAGAAGTTACGGACGTGGCCAATGCGGTTTACGACGGAACAGATGTGGTGATGCTGTCCGGAGAAACCGCCAACGGAAAGTACCCGGTGGAAGCACTGAAAATGATGGTGCAGATTGTGGAGGAAACCGAATCCCATCTGGATGATGCATTCTTCAAAAGAAGAAAAGTCAGCGGTGATGACAGCCACAGCATTTCCAATGCAGTATGCTATTCTTCGGTGACCACCGCAAGAAATCTGGGTGCAAAAGTCATCATTGCTCCCAGCATCAGCGGCTATACAGCCAGGATGCTGTCCAAATGGCATCCCAAGACCATGCTGGTGGGAATGTCCCCAAGCCTTTCCACGGTCCGGAAGATGCAGCTTTACTGGGGTGTGAAGCCGTTCCGGGCAAAAAGGGCGGAATCCACGGATACACTGATCATGAATTCTGTTGATATGCTGAAGGAAAACGGCATTGTACAGGAAGGAGACCTGGCAGTGGTGACTGCCGGTGTTCTGAGTCACTCGAGAAGACATGAACCGGCCACGGCCACCAATATCATGAGGGTCGTGACAGTAGACTAAGGAGAGAAAACACGCATGGAAAAGAAACCGTTTGCAACCAAGGAACAGCTGGAAAAAATCGCGGAGACATATCCGACCCCTTTTTATCTCTATGATGAAAAGGGAATCCGTGAAAATGCCAGAAAAGTAAAAGAAGCCTTTGCATGGAATCCCGGTTTCCGGGAATATTTTGCCGTAAAGGCGACTCCCAATCCGTTTATCCTGAATATCCTGAAAGAATATGGTTTCGGCACAGACTGCTCTTCCGCCACAGAGCTTCTGATGTCCAAGGCCTGCGGCTTTTCAGGACATGATATCATGTTTTCATCCAATGATACGCCGCCGGAGGAATTCAAGCTGGCGGACGATCTGGGAGCCATCATCAATCTGGATGATTTCACCCATATCCAGTGTCTGGAAAACGTGCTGGGAAAGATTCCGGAGACCATCTGCTGCCGTTTCAACCCCGGCGGGCTGTTCAAAATCAGCAATGACATCATGGACAATCCGGGTGATTCCAAATATGGCATGACCAGGGAGCAGATCGCCGAAGCTTACAAGATCCTGAAATCCAAAGGGGCCAGATATTTCGGCATTCATGCGTTTCTGGCAAGCAATACGGTGACCAACGAATATTATCCGCTTCTGGCAAAGATCCTGTTTGAACTGGCAGTGGAACTGAAGAAGGAGACCGGTGCGGATATCCGCTTCATCAATCTTTCCGGCGGAATCGGAATTCCCTATCATCCGGATCAGGAGGCCAATGATATCTTTGTCATCGGAGAAGGCGTAAGAAAAGCCTATGAAGAAGTCATGGTTCCGGCAGGTATGGGGGATGTGGCCATTTATACGGAACTGGGAAGATTCATGCTGGCGCCGTACGGCTGCCTGGTAACCAGAGCCATCCATGAAAAGCATACGTATAAGGAATATATCGGTGTGGATGCCTGTGCGGTCAACCTGATGCGTCCGGCCATGTACGGGGCATACCATCACATCACGGTTATGGGAAAAGAGAAGGAACCCTGCGATCATAAATATGATGTGACGGGATCTCTCTGTGAAAACAACGACAAATTTGCCATAGACCGCATGCTGCCGAAGGTGAATATGGGAGACCTGCTGGTAATCCATGATACGGGGGCACATGGCTTTTCCATGGGATACAATTATAATGGAAAACTGAAGAGTGCGGAGCTGCTGCTGAAAGAAGACGGCAGCGTGCAGATGATCCGGAGAGCGGAAACCGCCAAGGATTATTTTGCCACCTTTGATTTCTGCGATATCCTGAAAGATGTATCGGAATAAAACTTCATAAAAGTATAAAAATGCCCCGCGGCATGAACGGAACGGTTCGTGCGCGGGGCGTTTTTTGCGGAAGTGAAGAACCTATGAGGAAAAATGAAAGGAAATATAGTTCCGGACGGTCATGAAAAAGCCCTGCACCTTACGGTACAGGGATTCATCATTTAGGATTTCGATTTTCAAAAAGGTTTTAAGGATAAAGGATTCTTTTGTATCGTGCATTTTTTATGGTTATAGTATATCATGCCCTGCTGGAAAATGATTGTATATTCTTTGAATGAATTATGAAGATTTTCTTAAGATTCTGACCATTTTTCCGCAAAATTGTAAGACCGGACATGAAAAACACATCCGGATTTAAAGGGAATCCGACCGGAAAAGGTACAGATAGCCTCTGCCCACGTCTCTGAGATAACAGATTCTGTCTTCAATATGAAGTTCCATGAGCCGGGTAATGCCGTCTGCCGCGGCAGCGGTATAGTAATAGGAAGTTCCGGGTTCTCTTTTCCGGAGTCTGTCCAGAATTTCATCCACAGCCTCTTTTTTCCTGTGGGAGTTTCCGGAAGAGGAAGACCATTTCCCGAGGGCAGTGCCGATTGCGGACGAAGAGGCGGATATGTATTCAAAATTCACCCCGCGTTTCAGGGAAAACAGCTTTCTGGAAGAGGAAGCCAGGGAATTCATGGGAAAGCAGGACATATAAGGGCCAAGTCCCAGTTCCCGGCCGGCCTGAAGAAAAAGATTCAGAAGGGAAAGATGCTTTTCCGACGGTTCGGCTTCCTGGTAAGCCGAAAACAGATCCAGAACCAGTCGGAAAGTTTCTTCCATATTAATGCCGCGTGCGTGCAGAGACAGCAAAGACAGTTTTATGGCTTCCAGATAAAGTTCATCTTTTGATGTGGCGTTCATACTCATCTCCATTCCGCCGCCGGTTACGGCGGCATAAATCGGCAGTCGTGCGGACTGCATGTGGCGGGGAACCCGTAAGTTTCCGGGAAGGCTGAAGGCATCCCCCTTTATTCAGAATATCATGACAGGTCGTTTTTGTAAATCAAATTAGGCGTTTTAGTTATTATACATGGATATTCCCTTTTGCTAAACTGAAAACAGTGACAGCAAATACGTGCAGGGAGTGGCCAATGAAAGAAGAAATCGGCAGACGGGTGCGGGACGCCCGGCTGAAGAAAGGAATATCCCAGGAGAAGCTTGCAGAGCTTGCCGACACGTCTCTGAGCTGCATCAGCCGTCTTGAAACAGGGCGGGCCATGGTGAGCCTGGAGAAACTGCTTCTGATCGCAGATGCCCTGAATGTGGGCATTGATGAACTGCTTCAGGATTTTATCAAAAGCAGCAGACCGGAGGAGCAGATGATGAACCGGATCAGCCTGCTTCTTTCCCGGTGTACCAGGGAAGAACAGGGATTCTGGGTGGAAAATCTGCAGATGTTTATCCAGTATGTAAAAAAACAGAGATAAAGCGGGAAAGGGATTTACAAAATTTCCGGTGCTGAATATCCTAATAAAAAAGGATGAGGATCTGCCATGTGAATCGTGTAAAGGAACAGATCCGCTGCAGGGATGCGTTTACGATCGGTCTCACGGGAAAAGGGGTTGGGGTTGCGGTTCTGGACACCGGCCTGTTTCCTCACAGAGACTTTGAAGGCAGGATTGCGGCGTTTGCAGATATGGTGAACCGGCGGCCCAGGCCATATGATGACTGCGGCCATGGGACGCACATCTGCGGGATCATTGGTGGAAGCGGTGCCGCTTCAGACGGAAGGTATCAGGGCATTGCGCCCGGCTGCAGTCTGGTGGGCGTCAAAGTACTGGACCGGAAAGGAAACGGTTTTGCTTCCGATGTGCTTTCCGGGATTTCATGGATCATTGAGCATAAAGAAGAATTCGGCATCCGGATCGTGAACATCTCCGTGGGTTCCTACGGGAAAAAGGGGATGAGCGAGAACTCGGCCCTGGTAAAAGGAGTGGACCGGGCGTGGGATGCCGGTATTGTGGTTGTGGTGGCGGCAGGAAACAACGGTCCGGGCAGCATGACCATTACCACACCTGGCATCAGCCGTAAAGTCATTACGGTGGGATGTTCGGATGACAGCAGGGAAGTTGTGGTGGCGGGAAACCGTATGGTGGATTATTCCGGAAGGGGACCTACGGCAGCATGCATCTGCAAACCGGATGTGGTGGCACCCGGCTGCAGTGTTGTGAGCTGCGCCGGCCGGCCGGACCGGTATACGGTAAAAAGCGGGACGTCCATGTCAACGCCCATTGTTTCAGGTGCCATAGCGCTTCTGCTGGAAAAGTATCCCGATATGACAAACCGGGATGTGAAGCTGAAGCTGATGGAAAGTTCAAGGGATATCGGGCTGCCGAGAAATCAGCAGGGCTGGGGGCTGCTGGATGTGGAGCGCCTTTTACAATAATAATCGTGTTTTATACGGATTTGTGACCGCCGGAGGAGGGAAAGTCTCTTTCGGCGGTTCTAAATTTTACGTAAATTTTACATAAGGACGGTTGACATTTTACATACTGATGATATCCTGACAACGGAATATAGGAAAAAAGAAGGGTGTTTTACACATTTTTTACGGAGGAATGTATGGATTTTTTTGGTGTTTTGACTTTGTTCGGAGGGCTCGCGCTGTTCCTTTACGGAATGGATACCATGGGACAGGGCCTGGAAAAGGTGTCGGGAGGACGCCTGGAAAGAATTCTTGAAAAGCTGACGTCGAATCCTCTGAAAGCCGTGCTTCTTGGAGCCGGAGTTACAGCAGTGATTCAGTCATCTTCAGCCACGACGGTTATGGTGGTGGGTTTTGTAAACTCAGGCATCATGAAGCTGTCTCAGGCTGTGGGCGTGATCATGGGTGCCAACATCGGTACCACCGTCACATCCTGGCTTTTGAGCCTTACGGGAATTGAAAGTGATAACTTCTTTATACAGCTTGTAAAGCCGTCATCTTTTTCACCGGTGCTGGCCGTGATCGGCATCATTTTCCTGATGTTTTCCAAAAAGGAAAAGAAAAAAGATATCGGTACCATCATGATCGGATTCGCGGTTCTCATGTTCGGAATGGAGACCATGAGCGGTGCGGTGAAACCGCTGGCGGATGTTCCGGAATTCACAGGAATCCTGACCATGTTTTCCAATCCCATTCTGGGCCTCATCGCGGGTGCCGTTCTTACAGCGGTGATCCAGAGCTCATCTGCATCCGTCGGTATTCTGCAGGCACTCTGTGCCACCGGTGCCGTGAGCTTCGGGACAGCAATTCCCATCATCATGGGACAGAACATCGGTACCTGTGTGACTGCAATGCTTTCCGGTATCGGCGCCAGCAAGAATGCCCGCCGGGCAGCTCTGGTACACCTTTACTTCAACATCATCGGAACTGCGATTTTCATGGTGGTGTTCTATACACTCAACGTATTTGTACATTTTGAATTCCTGAATGAGGCTGCAAGCCCCGTGGGAATTGCCGTGATCCACAGCTGCTTCAATGTGGCGGCAACCATCGTCCTGCTTCCGTTCTCCGAAGGTCTGGTAACGCTTGCCTGCCTTACAATTCCGGATGCCCAGACAGTACCCGGAAAAGCAGTGCAGGAATCAGGGGATGAGTCCGGTGACGAATTCGGACTCCTGGATGTCCGTTTCCTGGATACCCCCGCGTTTGCCGTGGAACAGTGCCGGAACATGACCGTGCGTATGGGAAAACTTGCAAAGGCAGCCCTGTTCATGTCAGTGGAGCTGCTGGAAGAGTATGACCAGAACAAAGCGGATGCGGTGGCTGCGCTGGAGGAAAGGGTAGACCACTATGAAGACGAGCTGGGAACCTATATGGTGAAGCTGGGCGGCAGACATCTTTCCAAGAATGACAGCCGTACCATATCTCTTCTGCTGCACTGCATCGGAGATTTTGAACGTATTTCCGACCATGCCATGAACCTGATGGAAGCGGCCAAGGAAATGCATGACAAGCAGATGGAATTTTCCAAAAAGGCTCAGAAGGAGCTGGCGGTCTTTACCTCAGCAGTCAAGGACATTCTGGATCTTTCCATCCAGGCATTTGAAAAAAATGATGTCAGCACGGCGACGCTGGTGGAACCGCTGGAGGAGGTCATTGACGATATCAATACCTGCGTGAAGGCCAATCATATCCGCCGTCTGCAGAAGGGAAAATGTACCATAGAGCAGGGATTTGTCCTTTCTGATATTTCCACCAACTATGAGAGGGTGGCGGACCACTGCTCCAACATTGCCATCAGTATCATTGAAATTGCCAGGGACGGATTCGATACCCATGGCTATCTGGAAAATCTCAAGAGGGAAAATGATGTGAAATTTGCGGCCCAGGTGGAAGCATACCGTCATAAATATGAACTGCCGTCATAAATGTGAACTGCCGCCGCCTGCCGTCATGAAAACATGGCGTCAGGCGGCGGGAGGTTATTTACAGGCAGGAACGGGAGGTATATGTCATGGCGCTGATCTATACAGTGGAAGATGATAAGAATATTCTGGAAATAGAAATGTTTGCGCTGAAAAACAGCGGATACCAGGTGGACGGATTTGAGTGCGCCCGGGATTTTTATAAAAAAATGGAAGAAAAACAGCCGGATCTTGTTCTTCTGGACATCATGCTGCCGGACGAGGACGGACTGGAGATTGTCAAGAAAATCCGCCGCCGGCCGGAGACCAAGAAACTGCCGGTAATCATGGTGACGGCCAAGACCACGGAGATTGACAAGGTAAAGGGGCTGGACATAGGAGCTGACGATTACCTGACAAAGCCGTTCGGCGTCATGGAGCTGATTGCCAGAGTCAAGGCAATTCTGAGACGGACCATGGAAGAGGACAAGTTCCTGTCGCTGGGAGATGTATTCCTGGATGACGAAAAGCATATGGTTTATGTCAAGGATACACCGTGCAGCCTGACGTTCAAGGAATATGAACTTCTGAAGCTGCTGCTTCACAATGCGGGGATTGTGGTTACCAGGGAGATTATTCTGGAGCGGATCTGGGGAATCGATTTTGAGGGAGAATCCAGAACGCTGGATATGCATATCCGGACGCTGAGACAGAAACTGGGGGATGCCGGAAGCATGATCCGGACCGTGAGAAACGTGGGATACATGATTGAATAAAGGCAGGGGGAGGATACCATGAAGAACAAACTGCATATGGAACTCCTTTCCACTTCCACACTGGCCATCGTACTGACACTTGTGTTTGCAATGATGGCCTTTTACGGACTGTTTAAGGAACAGGTGGTAAGCGACCTGAAGGCAGACGCTCTGGTGCTCAAGAACATGCATGTGTTCGACCAGGTGGACACCATTCATCAGGATGCCTATGACATGGGACCGGACAGCCTCCGTGTCACGGTGATCAACACGGACGGGACGGTCCTTTTTGACAGCAATGCAGATGCCGCAGCCATGGAAAATCATGCCGACAGACCGGAAGTGAAGGCTGCCCTTGAAAACGGGGAAGGAAGCGGGAGCAGATCTTCGGAGACCGTGGACAAAAATCTGTTCTATTATGCGGTACGGCTGGACAACGGTACGGTGATCCGGGTATCCAGAGAGGCGGACAGCCTGTTTGCAGTACTGCGTAACATGATGCCTGCCATTCTCGGGGTACTGCTTCTGCTGTTTCTCCTGTGCTTTTTCCTTTCCAATTATTTTACCAGAAGTCTGGTGGAGCCCATTGAACATATGGCGGAGAACATTTCCGATACGGGAGCGGAAGCCGTCTATAAGGAGCTGGCTCCGTTTGTGGCAAAGATCCGTCAGCAGCATGAGGATATTCTGCGAAGTGCCCAGATGCGCCAGGAATTCACGGCCAATGTCTCTCATGAACTGAAGACTCCGCTGACGGCTATTTCCGGATACGCGGAACTGATTGAACATGGAATGGCCAGCGGGGCAGATACGGTACGGTTTGCGGGGGAGATTCACAACAATGCCAGCCGGCTTCTGACCCTGATCAACGATATCATTCAGCTTTCCCAGCTGGACAGTGATACCTGCAAAGTGGAATATACGGATGTGGATCTGTACCAGGTGGCGGAAGAATGTGTGGACATGCTGAAAATGAACGCCGAAAAACAGGGAGTGACCATGAGACTGTGCGGAAAACCGTCCATTGTCTTTGCCGACAGACAGCAGATGGAAGAACTGGTCTATAACCTGTGCGACAATGCCATCCGGTACAATAAGAGAGGCGGTTCCGTTACGGTGACGGTCAATACGGAAAAGACCCATGTGTTCCTGTCTGTCAGGGATACGGGGATCGGCATTTCCGCAGAACATCAGGACCGTATTTTCGAACGTTTTTACAGAGTGGACAAGAGCCGTTCCAAAGCCACCGGCGGAACGGGGCTGGGACTTGCCATTGTAAAACATATTGTTTCCCAGCACGGGGCGGAGCTGTCCCTGGAAAGTCAGGAAGGAAAGGGAACGGAAATGAAAGTTGTCTTTTCCGATACCTACCGGAGAGAGGAAGGTTGACAGAAAGGAACCTGAGGGTATATCATAGGAATATCCCTGCAGGTTCCTTTCTGCATTTTCCTTTCTTGCCCCCGAAATTTCCCGGGACTTCCCAGAAGAAACAGTTGACTTTTTACGGCATGTATATTATGATTAGGACATATCAGAACATCTGTTCGAAAATGGAGGACAAATATGAATCAGGATGATAAATTGAAGGCTCTGGATGCGGCCCTTACACAGATCGAAAAGGCGTATGGAAAAGGTTCGGTCATGAAACTGGGCGATTCCGGCGCCAGAATGAATATTGAAACAGTACCCACAGGTTCCCTGAGTCTGGATATTGCCCTTGGACTGGGCGGCGTTCCCAAAGGACGTGTGATCGAGATCTACGGACCGGAATCCAGCGGAAAAACCACAGTGGCCCTGCACATGGTGGCAGAGGTTCAGAAACGGGGCGGAATTGCGGGCTTTATCGATGCGGAGCATGCCCTGGATCCGGTCTATGCCAGAAATATCGGCGTAGATATTGACAATCTCTATATTTCCCAGCCAGATAACGGAGAACAGGCACTGGAAATCACGGAGACCATGGTACGTTCCGGCGCTGTGGATATCGTGATTGTGGACTCAGTGGCTGCGCTGGTGCCCAAGGCGGAAATTGACGGAGACATGGGGGATTCCCATGTGGGTCTTCAGGCAAGACTTATGTCCCAGGCTCTGAGAAAGCTGACTGCCGTCATCAGCAAGACAAACTGTATTGTCATCTTCATCAACCAGCTGCGTGAAAAGGTGGGCGTCATGTTTGGAAATCCCGAGACAACCACAGGCGGACGGGCACTGAAGTTCTATGCATCCGTCCGGATGGATGTGAGAAGGATTGAAACGCTGAAACAGGGCGGTGAAATGATCGGAAACCGCGTCAGAATCAAAGTGGTGAAAAATAAGATTGCACCGCCGTTTAAGGAAGCGGAGTTTGATATTATGTTCGGACGGGGAATCTCCAGAGAAGGAGATATTCTGGATCTGGCTGCCCGGGAGAATATTGTGGAGAAGAGCGGTTCCTGGTATGCATACAACGGCGCCAAAATCGGCCAGGGCCGGGAAAATGCCAAGATCTACCTTGCCGGCAATCCGGTTCTCTGTGAAGAAATTGAAAACAAGGTGAGAGAGCGGTACGGACTGGCTGCGGAACATCTGGCATCTCCGGAGGGGACCGGACTGCCGGAAGGACAGAACGCCGGCGGGGATCCGGAAGAACAGAATTAGAGCTGCGGAAAGAGGTCTGACAGATGGAACATACGGATCAGCCGCTTTCCGGCATGCCGGAGGAATTCAGGAAGGCCAGGGACAAAGCCCTGTATTACCTGCAGTTTTCCGGAAAAACTGAAAATGAGATGAGAAAGAAGCTGGCGGAACAGGGGTTTTCGCCAGCCTCTGTTGATGATGCAGTCAGTTTCCTCAGGAAATACCGTTACCTCAATGATGAGGATTATGCATACCGGTATCTGGAAAAGAACGGAAAAAAGAAAAGCAGAAAGCAGATTATATTTGAACTTCAGAGAAAGGGCATCGACCGGGAGACCATCCAAACCGTGATGGAAGAAGTGCCGGTGGATGAAGAGGCTCAGATTCTGGATCTGCTGAAAAAAAAGGGGTTTTCCGGGGGTGAGGCTGACCGGGCGGAGCAGCAGAAAATTTCAGCATATCTGGCCAGAAAAGGCTTCTCTTATGAGGTGATATCGTCCGCTTTGATTCATTATGCACGTAAAGACACAGAATGAGGGCAATATGCTTGACATAATGCATAAAACAGTTTAAAATTGAAGTGTTGTACAATGAAAACTAAATAAAGGAGGTGCTCCTGTGTCACCAATAATTTATGTGCTGATCACAGCAATTATTGTGGCCCCTATTACCTGGCTCCTCGCTGTGTCTTACCGGAAAAAGAATTATGAAGCGAAAATCGGAAGCGCTGAGGAGAAATCCAGAGAAATAATAGATGAAGCATTGAAGGTCGCAGAGACGAAGAAAAAAGAAGCTCTCCTGGAAGCCAAGGAAGAGAATCTGAAGGCAAGAAATGAACTGGAACGTGAAACCAAGGAACGCCGGGCAGAGATTCAGCGCTATGAGCGCCGTGTGCTGAGCAAGGAAGAGAATCTGGACAAAAAAGCTGAGGCCATGGAAAAGAAAGAGGCCGGACTGATGTCCAGAGAGGAATCCCTGAAGAAGCGCAGCGCTGAAGTGGAGGAACTGTTTGAGAAGGAAAAAGAGGAACTGGAAAAGATTTCCGGTCTTACTTCCGAACAGGCCAAGGAATATCTTCTGAAAACTGTGGAGGAAGATGTCAAGCACGATACTGCAAAGCTCATCAAGGAACTGGAAAGCAAAGCCAAGGAAGAGGCTGAAAAGAAAGCCAAGGAATACGTGGTGACAGCCATTCAGAGATGCGCTGCGGATCATGTGGCTGAAACAACGGTATCTGTGGTGCAGCTTCCCAACGATGAAATGAAAGGACGCATCATCGGCCGTGAGGGACGGAACATCCGGACCCTGGAGACTCTGACCGGTGTGGAACTGATCATTGATGATACTCCGGAAGCTGTGGTTCTTTCCGGATTTGATCCTGTCCGCAGGGAAGTGGCCCGGATTGCCCTGGAACGTCTGATTGTGGACGGCAGAATTCATCCCGCAAGAATTGAGGAAATGGTGGAGAAAGCGCAGAAAGAAGTAGAAAACATGATGCGCGAAGAAGGAGAGGCCGCAATTCTGGAAGTAGGCATTCACGGGATTCATCCGGAACTTGTAAAACTTCTGGGTAAGATGAAGTTCAGAACAAGCTACGGACAGAATGCACTGAAGCATTCCATCGAGGTTGCCCAGCTGTCAGGTCTGCTGGCATCGGAAATCGGTGTGGATGTGCGGCTGGCAAAGCGTGCCGGTTTATTACATGACATTGGAAAATCCGTCGACCATGAAATGGAAGGTTCCCATATCCAGCTGGGTTCAGAACTCTGCAAGAAATATAAAGAGTCTGCCGTTGTGATCAATGCAGTGGAATCTCATCATGGCGATGTTGAACCCACAAGTCTGGTTTCCTGCATCGTACAGGCTGCGGATACCATTTCTGCCGCAAGACCGGGTGCAAGGAGAGAGACTCTGGAGACATACACGAACCGTCTGAAACAGCTGGAGGATATTACCAATTCCTTCAAAGGCGTGGAAAAATCCTATGCAATTCAGGCAGGACGCGAAGTCCGTATCATGGTGGTACCGGAACAGGTTACTGATGATGATATGGTTCTTATGGCAAGAGATATTTCTAAGAAGATCGAGGCCGAATTGGAGTATCCGGGACAGATCAAAGTCAATGTGATCCGGGAATCCAGAGTAACTGACTACGCAAAATAATGAAAATATGAAGATCCGAAAGTACATAGTCCGAAAAGACAGTGTACTTTCGGATTTTTTATTATACAGGAAAAGGTATTCCCTGCATAATAAAAGATTCCGCTTGGAACTCGGTGAGACAAAAAAGTACCGCCAAAACGGCATAAAAAAACATGAAAGAATTTTCCATACAGCATATTTTTAGAAAAAAGTATTGACGGACAGGGAAATGTGTTGTAAAATGCAACGTAAATAAAACCGGGACTGAAAAAGGCCCGGGGAGGTAGCTGAATGAAAACTTTTAATCATACAATTCAGATGAATATGATGTCTCTGATGTGCGGCATGGCCATGTGCGGCATGGTTTTTGGCGTGGAAAAAATTTCAGAGAATTTTGTATCATGTGTGGATTGTGATTCATAAAAGCTGCCCGGTCAGTAAAAAAGTGGGAAGTCGCAGTTCGTACAGGAACTGCGGCTTTTTATTTTATGGAAAAGACCTTGCTGCACTGAAGCGATAAAGCCTTTTCCGGCAAGTATGGCGGCACCTCCGGAATGTCCGTCAGAATACGCCGCAGTGCGGCAGAAAAAGGAGTGGAATCATGTCAGAAAAAGATCCGATCATCCGTCTGGACGGAATGGGGAAGGTATTTACAGGGACTCAGGGAACCGTGAGAGCTCTTGAAAACATTACGCTGGATATTGCCAGAGGAGAGATCTTCGGAATCATAGGTCTCTCCGGCGCAGGAAAGAGTACGCTGGTAAGATGTATGAACTATCTTGAGGTGCCCACAGAGGGAGAAGTATTTTACGATGGGAAACCGCTGTCAGCCATGACAGAACAGCAGCTTCGGAAGACCCGCCAGTCCATGGGGATGATTTTTCAGCAGTTCAATCTGATGGCGCAGAGAAATGTGCTTCAGAATGTATGTTTTCCCATGGAAATTGCAGGAAAGAAAAAAGATGAGGCGAAAGCCAGGGCGCAGGAGCTGCTGAAAATGGTGGGGCTGGAGGAACGGGAAAAATCCTATCCGTCACAGCTGTCAGGAGGCCAGAAGCAGAGAGTGGCCATTGCCAGAGCCCTTGCCATGGAGCCCAAAGTTCTGCTCTGTGATGAGGCCACCAGTGCTCTGGACCCCAATACAACCAAATCAATTCTGACTCTTTTAAAAGATATCAACAGAAATCTGGGAATCACCATTATTGTGATTACCCATGAAATGTCCGTGGTGGAAGCCATCTGTGACCGGGTGGCCATCATTGATCAGAGCAGGATTGCAGAGATCGGAACCGTGTCCCAGGTGTTTTCAGAGCCGAAGTCCAGAATCGGAAGACAGCTGATTCTGGGGGAAGCCGCCAGACCGGTGGAATTCGGAACCGGACGGCTTTTCAGAATCACCTTCGACGGGCTGTCATCCAACGAGCCGGTGATTTCCAATCTGGTTCTGGCCTGCCGGGTACCGGTCAATATCATGTACGCGGCGACGCGGGACATTCAGGGAACTGCAGCGGGACAGATGATCATTGAGCTGCCTGACAAGGAGCAGGACATCAGTCGGGTGCTCCATTACCTGAATACAGCAAAAGTACCTTATGAGGAGGTTGGAAAAAATGACCTTTGATATGATTTCCATGTATGCAGAAGAAACCTGGAACTCTCTGATTATGACGTTTGTGTCCTCTGCCCTGGCGTACGTTCTGGGGATTCCGCTGGGAATTCTGCTGGTTATCTGGGCAAAAGACGGGATCCGCCCTCATCCCAGAGCGCAGGAAGTCCTGGGAATTGCCATTAATCTGATACGGTCCGTACCGTTTCTGCTTCTTCTGATTGCGATTCAGTCTTTTACAAGACTTCTTGTGGGAACAACAGTGGGAGTGAAAGCCCTGATTGTTCCCCTGACCCTGACATCAGCGCCCTATGTGGCGAGGATCGTGGAATCCTCCCTGAAGGAAGTGGACCGGGGCGTGATCGAAGCGGCCAGATCCATGGGAGCATCGGCATGGCAGATCATCTGGAAGGTGATGCTGCCGGAGGCCAGGCCGTCTCTTCTGGTGAACGGAGCCATTGCGGTCACCACAATTCTGGGATATTCGGCCATGGCAGGATTTGTGGGAGCCGGCGGACTTGGTGCCGTCGCCATCAATTACGGGTATTACAGATATGACAGCGGCCCCATGTGGATCTCCATTGTGCTGCTGGTGATCATTGTCCAGATCATTCAGGAAATCGGAATGGTGCTGGTGAAGAAAACAGACAGACGGGCTCGGTGATAAATCAACTGGCCGGAATGCTTCGGCGCGCGGGCGGACAGGTCAGGGGTTTATATAAATGAAAAAAACTATTATCTGAAAACAGAAAGAGGAGATATAATTATGAAGAGATATGCGGCAGTTATTCTGACAGCAGGTTTTGCAGCGGCAGTTCTGACAGGATGCGGAACAGGGGCATCCCAGAGCGGAGATACGGAATCCCGGACGATTGTTGTGGGCGCAAGCCCGTCACCCCATGCGGAAATTCTTGAGCAGGCAAAGCCGGTTCTGGAAAAGGAAGGATATACACTGGAAATCAAGGAATACAATGACTATGTCCAGCCCAATACGGCTCTGGCCGCAGGAGACCTGGATGCCAATTATTTCCAGCATACCCCGTATCTGGAACAGTTCAACGAAGAGAATAACACCAGCCTGGTTTCCGCAGGCCAGATCCACTATGAGCCTTTTGGAATTTATGCAGGAAAAACAGGTTCTCTGGAGGAACTTGCGGACGGCGCCCAGGTGGCGGTACCCAATGACGCTTCCAACGAAGCCAGAGCGCTTCTTCTTCTGGAAGCACAGGGACTGATTACGCTGGCAGACGGAGCGGAACTGAATGCAACCAAGCAGGATATAGTTGACAATCCGAAAAATCTGGATATCATTGAAATGGAGGCAGCACAGCTTCCGCGTGCCATTCAGGATGTGGATATTGCCGTAATCAACGGAAATTATGCGATTCCGGCAGGTCTTAAAGTGACGGATGCGCTGGCTGTGGAAGATTCCGATTCCGTGGGAGCCAAAACCTACGGAAACATCATCGCCGTACAGGAAGGCCATGAACAGGATGAAAAAATTCAGGCCCTGGTAAAGGCCCTTCAGAGCGATGAGATCAGAACGTATATGGAAGAAACGTATGAAGGAGCGGTGGTTCCCCTGTTTTAGGGGCCGTCCGCGGCAGAACAGGAGGAATGGAAATGGCAGAGATTGGTTTTATCGGTATGGGGAACATGGGACTTGCCATCATGAAAGGGCTTCTGAAATCCTATGCGCCCGAAGAGATCCTTTTTTCATCGGCTCATGCTGAGAAAATGGAGCGGATTACGGAGGAAACAGGGGTTCCCCATGCGGCATCCAATGCAGAGTGTGCGAAACAGTCCAGATATCTGGTACTGGCAGTAAAACCCCAGGTGCTTCCGGAAGTTTTCAGAGAGATCCGGGACATTGTTACCGGAGACCAGGTGGTCATTTCCATTGCCGCCGGATATACCATTGCAGACCTGAAAGAAGGCCTGGGAGAACATGTGAGGATTGTCCGTTCCATGCCCAACACCCCGGCCATGGTAGGCGAGGGAATGACGGGAGTCTGCTATGACAGCGGAGAATTCAGCGACGAAGAAAATGAGACTCTCAGCAGATTTTTCAGCTCCTTCGGAAAAATGGAACGGGTGCCGGAGAAACTGATGGACGTGGTGGGAAGCGCCAGCGGGTGTTCACCGGCTTATGTGTACATGTTTATCGAAGCCCTGGCAGACGGATGCGTGAAACATGGGATGCCAAGGCAGACGGCTTACAGGATGGCAGCTCAGGCCGTACTGGGAAGTGCAAAAATGGTTCTGGAAACGGGAAAACATCCAGGAGAACTGAAAGATATGGTATGTTCTCCAGGAGGAACTACCATTGAAGGCGTGGCTGCGCTGGAGGAATGCGGATTCCGCAGTGCTGTGATCCGTGCCTGTGACGCCAATTATGAAAAAAACAAGCTGCTGAAATAAAGAGAGGACGGAAAAATATGGAAGCTACCATTCGTCTGAAAAGGGATCTGGCCTATACAGGGACAATTCTCAGAGTCTACCGCGATACGGTGCTGGCCAACGGGATCCGCGAAGAATATGATTATATCCACCATGACGGTGCGGCAGCTGTTCTGCCGGTCACAGAGGATGGAAAGATCCTGATGGTGAAACAGTACCGGAATGCGCTGGACCGGTTTACACTTGAAATTCCTGCCGGAAAAGTGGACGCACCGGAGGAACCCAGAATTGAGTGTGCATACCGCGAGCTGGAAGAAGAAACAGGGTTCCGTACGGAACATCTGGAATATCTGATGACGGTCAATACCACTGTGGCATTCTGTGATGAGGCCATTGATATTTTCATCGCGCGTGATCTGATTCCGTCGGTGCAGCATCTGGATGAGGATGAATGCATTGAGGTGGAAGCGTGGGAGGTCACGGACCTTCTGGAAATGATTTATTCAGGGAAAATGACAGATGCAAAGACCATTGCTGCCATTACTGCCTATGCCCAGAGAGAAGGCATAAGAAAAAAAGACTGAAACCTGCCGGAAAGCCGGAGCAGGAGGGCAGAAATGCCGGGACCCAGCCGCAGACAGGCAGAAACGGGACAGGAAGGGAAAAGCATAAACGTCAGAATCCGGTCATATAGTGAATCAAAGAAAACCGGGGGTGCTGCCGTGGGCTTTGCTGGAACTCATGAGGACAGCTGCTATGTGCGGCTGTCCTTTTTCCTGCTTCTCGGAACATTTTTCGGAACCGTTTTCTGCAATGGCATCAGTGCGGAGATGAAAGAGGAACTGGGAATTCTGGAGAGCAGTCTGGTGTCTGCATCTGTGCTCAGCAGGACGGAGCTGTCAGGGCTGTTTTCAGTGGTTCTTATGAGGAGAATTCCGGAACTGCTTTTTCTGTTTCTGGCGGAACTGACCTGCATTGCGCCGGTGCTTCTGGCCGGTGCCGCAGCCTGGCTGGGATTTTCCACCGCCGTGATGGTATGCATGACAACCATGGAAACGGGAATTGCCGGTATTTTCAGATATGCTCTGCTGATTTTTCCTCAGTGCCTGTTTTATATTCCGGTGATTTATGTCCTGTTTCTCTGGATACCGTCCGAAAGACAGAGGCTGAAACCGGCAGCTGCAGCCGCACTTTCCGGGCTGGTTCTGGCGGGAGCAGCTGCGGAAACATGGCTGAATCCCCGGATTTTATCTCTGTTTCTCTGACAGAAGAAAAAAATTTTTTACAACATCTTGTCCGACGGCCGGAGCCATGGAGCAAGATGTTGTATTTTTTATGTAAATCAGGGGAAAACCGGAGGGAAAGTGGGAAATTTGTGTTTGATTTTGCGGGAAAAGCAGGCTATAATGTATGAAAACATGCGGTTTACCGCTTTTTTTTGACTTCAGGGGTATGCAGAAGCGGCACCGCAGGGGCACGACAGGAACGTTCGGGGGATATGAGTAAAATGAGAGAGGAAATAAAAAGCTTTATTGAGTATCTGGAACAGGAGAAGCATGCGTCGTCCAATACGCAGGTCTCATACAGACGTGATCTGATGCAGATGGCCGCGTTTCTGGAAAACATGGGGATGACAGATCCTTCCCGGGTCACCAAAACGGCTCTGACATCTTATGTGCTGTATCTGGAAAAGGCAGGACGGGCAGCGACCACGGTTTCCAGAATGCTGGCCTCAATCAAGGCTTTTTTTCATTATGAAATGATCAGCGGCAGGATCAGGAGAGATCCGGCAGAGACAATCCATGCACCCAGAATTGAGAAAAAGGCGCCGGTGATCCTTTCCGTGGATGAAGTAAACCGTCTTCTGGCTCAGCCGGAGGGAAACGGACCCAAGGAGGTACGGGATAAGGCCATGCTGGAGCTTCTGTATGCCACCGGAATCCGGGTATCAGAGCTGATTCACCTGTCCACAGGCGATATCAACATGTCAGTCGGGTTTATTACCTGCCGGGACGAGCACAAGGAAAGGATCGTTCCGTTTGGAAGAGCCGCCAAGGAAGCGCTTCAGAAGTATCTGGACCAGGCCAGACCGGAACTGCTTCGGGGCAATGAGTCGGAACTGCTGTTTACCAACTGCAGCGGAGGCCCCATGAGCCGCCAGGGTTTCTGGAAGATCATCAAATATTACGGACACAGAGCCGGAATTGAAGAGGACATTACTCCCCATACCCTGCGTCATTCATTTGCCGCCCATCTTCTGGGAAACGGGGCAGATGTGAAGGCAGTTCAGACCATGATGGGACATGCAGACCTTGCCACGACCCAGATGTATATGTCCTATGCCAGTGTCAGCTCTGTGCGTGAGGCATACCGGACGGCGCATCCGAGAAAATAACCGGAAATCCGGATCATAACTGACAGTCAGAAGAGAAAACGTTTCTTCCGTCTGTGTTCTGTTGCAGGACAGAACACAGGGAGGAGACGTTTTTTTGGCAGATGAAAACGCTGGAAGAAATGCCGGTATGGTGGTAGAATGTGCAGAGAAAGATACAGACAGAGGAGGTACAGAAATGCTGTCATTTGAAAGTGATTATACAGAAGGTGCTCACGAAAAAATTCTGGAACGTCTGGCTGAGACCAACAGGGAAAGTCTGTCCGGCTACGGAAATGACCCATACTGCCGAAGCGCTGCGGAAAAGATAAAGGCGGCCTGCCAATGTCCGGATGGAGACGTGTTTTTCCTGGTGGGAGGGACTCAGACCAATGCGGTGGTGATCGGGTCTCTGCTGGCTCCGTATGAAGGCGTGGTGGCCGCAGAAACAGGGCATGTCAGTGTCCATGAGGCAGGTGCCATTGAGTGTATGGGCCATAAGGTACTGACCCTTCCTCAGCATGACGGAAAGATGGATGCCGGAGAGCTGAAACAGTATATGGAAGATTTTTATCATGACGGCAATCATGAACACATGGTATTTCCCGGAATGGTGTATATTTCCCATCCGACAGAATACGGAACGCTCTACACCAGAGCGGAACTGGAAGCACTCTCCGCGGTCTGCCGTGCCTATAAAATTCCTCTGTACATGGACGGAGCAAGACTCGGCTACGGGCTTATGAGCCGGGATACGGATGTGACGCTTCCTGTGGTGGCCCGGTATTGTGATGCATTCTACATCGGAGGAACCAAAGTCGGGGCCCTGTGCGGAGAAGCCGTGGTTTTTGCCGCAGGAAAGATGCCGGCGCATTTCATGACCATGGCAAAGCAGCGAGGTGCCCTGCTGGCCAAGGGAAGGCTGCTGGGAATCCAGTTTGATACCCTGTTTACCGACCATCTGTACGAGAACATCAGCCGGCATGCCATTGATATGGCAGAAATGCTGAAAGACGGATTCCGCAGAAAAGGGTACAGATTTTATCTGGAATCTCCCACAAACCAGCAGTTCCTGATTCTGGAAAACAGAGAAATGGAGCGGCTCCAGGAAAAAGTCGCCTTCAGTTTCTGGGAAAAATACGATGAAAATCATACCGTAGTGCGGTTTGCCACCAGCTGGGCCACCAGGGAAGAGGATGTACGGAGCCTGATGGACCTTCTGGGATAAGAAAACCGGGGCAGATGCCCCGGTTTTCTTTTGTCAAGACATTCAGTTCAGGCCTGAATGAAAATTAAATTTCATAAAATACATTTACGTAAATTTTAATTTCATTTTACGCCGTCATGGTGGATGTGTTTACATGTATTCGATACAATAAAGCCGTTCCTGAAGTTAGAAAATATTGGAGGAATTAAAATGAACGGCATTGAAAGAAAAAATGTGTCACAGTCGCAGAAACTGATGGTATTCGTGCTGACCATGTCTCTTTACGGACTGGCAACTCTGTTTACAGAACTGATTCCCAAATTTCAGGTGGGACTTGTGGAGTTTTCTGTAGAGTACTTCCTGTTTATTCCGCTGACCCTGGCAATGCTTTTTGATCCGCTTTCCGCAGCTCTGGGGGCATCCACAGGAGAGCTTGTATTCAGCGAAATCATGCTGGGACAGTTCGGGGGACTTGGCGAACTTGAAAAGTTCATTACTGTGGCATTAGGAGTGTACCTGGCCGGCCGGCTTGTGAAGGATCCTTCGAACCGGCTGATGGTGGGGACTGCAGCTTTCGTGGGAACCGGAGCGCAGCTTCTGATGGGAACCATTGTTGATATCCTGAAAGTCCGGTTCGCAGTAGCAGATTTTGAGGCAGTAGCGGGGCTTCCGGAAAGCGTCTATGCCACAGAAGGATTTGCATTTCTTAACGATCTTCTGTTTTCGGGTATTCTGTTCTGTCTGCTTCCGACCCTTTACCTGGTGCCCAGAATGTATGGAAAAATAGAACCGCTTCTGGGAATGCAGCCCAGAAAAAAAGAGACTGTGTCAGAAGGAATCCACATAAGTGTGATTCTGGGATGTCTCGCGGCATTTGCCTGTGCCATCGGGGCAGAGATGCTGGCAGAAAGCGGAGTTTCACTGATTGACTGGGAGGCAGGCTGGGCGGAAAGCGGAACTGCCATAGCCACAGGAATGGCGTCGGCGGCTGCCATAGCCGCAGCAGTTCTGATGTTCATGAAGACAAAAGGAGACAACAGGACGGAGAATCAGTCATGAGCGGGATACGGATTGAAGATCTGAGTTTTACATATCCTGGTGCGGACAGCCCCACGCTGGACCATGTGAATCTGGAAATCAGCCAGGGAGATTTCCTGGCAGTAGTCGGGAACAACGGGTGCGGAAAGTCCACTCTGTGCAAGATTCTGAATGGTCTGATTCCTCACTTTATTTCCGGAACATTCTCCGGCAATGTATGGATCGACGGCCGGAACACGCTGGATACGGATGTGGGAACCCTGGCACAGAAGGCAGGATATGTATACCAGGATTTTGAAAATCAGATTGTACGTCCCACGGTCCTGGATGATGCTTCCTATGCCTGCCTGAACTACGGTATGAAGGATTATAAGGAACGGGGAAAAGATGCCCTTGCCAGGTGCGGACTTGAGGGACGGGAATCCGAATACGTCTGGCAGCTGTCGGGAGGACAGACTCACCTTCTGGCACTGGCCGGAGCTGTGGCAATGGGACCGGATATCCTGATTCTGGATGAACCCATTGCTCAGCTGGACCCGGGACACGCGGACCGGATTTATGAGGTCCTGAAGAAGCTCAATGAAGAAGATGGAAAAACCATCATTGTCATAGAACATCACACGGAATATATTGCAGATTACTGCAGACATGTGCTGCTTCTCAAAGACGGAAAAGCTGCATGGAAGCTGCCGGTACGTCAGGCACTCTCACGGGTGGAAGAACTGCAGGCATGCAATATTTTCCCGCCTCAGGTGACAATGGCTGCCTGCATACTGCAGAAAGAGGGGCTGCTGCCGGAGACCGCACCACTTCCCACAACAGTGGAAGAAGGAGAGAAAATCTTTTCCGCCATTCCCTTAAGGAGGCGTCCGCCAGTCCGGAAAATGCAGGAAAACCATGAAAAACCTGCCGCAGCGTTTCGCAGAGTATCCGTGTCTTACCGGTCTGTGAAAGGCGAACCGCATAAAGTCTTTGATAAACTGAATCTGGAGATCCGCAGAGGTGAAAAAATCGCGCTGATCGGTTCCAACGGTGCGGGCAAGTCCACACTGATGAAACTGATGACAGGCCTTCTGAATCCTTCGGAAGGCAGGATAGAACTGCATGGGGAGGATCTGAAAGACATAAAGATGGAGTCGCTTTCCCGACGGATTTCTTTGGTGTATCAGAATCCGGAAGAGATGTTTATAAAGGATTCCATTAGAGCGGACATCGCCTACGCCATGCAGGTAAGAGGAGAAGAGGGGTGGAAGGAACGGACAGAAGAACTGATGGAAAGGTTCCGGCTGGCAGATCTGGCAGGACGGGATGGAAGGCTTTTATCCGGAGGACAGATGCGCCGTGCCAGCCTTGCCATCGGAGTCGCTTTGAATCCGGGAATTCTTCTTCTGGATGAACCAACGGCAAATCTGGATATTGCCACCAGAAAAGAAATCATGAGAACCCTTAACGATATGAAGAAGATTACGGAAACAGTGATCATCGCCACTCACGACATGCAGCTGGTATGCGAATGGGCAGAGCGGATCCTGGTACTCTGCGGAGGTCAGATTGTGGGAGACGGAAGCAGGGATGAAATTTTCGGAAACAGGGAGCTTCTGTTTAGAACAGGAATACGTCCCCCGGAAATTTTTGACATGGGACGGAGAATAGATGCACAGGCACATTGCTATACGGTACCGGAATTTACCGGTATGTTTGGGGAGGCGGATAAATATGATGCAGAAGCTGTCTGAAAATTTACTGGATAAATTTTCCATGGATTTCCTCAGAAATCAGGTCCTGAAAAATGCATATGGAAACGATGATACGGTGATCGCAGCCAGGGATCCGAGAATTCTTATGGCCTGGTATCTGTTTTTTGGTCTGGTTCCCTGGTTTGCAGATAATCTGATATTTCTTCTTGGGTGCTTTCTGATGGTGGCTGTCACCACATTGCTGGCAAAAGTTGCGGGCCTTGTGCTGTTTCTGTTTGCGGTGGGGGTATTTTCCCAGACGGGATATCTGCTGGCTGCCACATTGATTTTTGGAGGAAATCTTTCTGCAGCGCTGCCTCTGCTGATCCTGACTCTGAAAGTGGCGACGGTTTCTCTGGCATCGGTTACTGTATTTTCCGGACTGGATCCGGACAGGCTGGCGAATGGACTCATGTGGTATGGATGTCCGGAACGGCTGTCTTTTTCCATTTCCTATGCCTACAGGATTCTGCCTATGCTGATGGAAGAATTTCAGAACGTGCTGCTTTCATACAGACTGAGGGGAAATCCGCCGGAGCATGATACTTTTTCCGGAAAGATCCGGTATCTGATCTATCAGCTCCGCATCATTATTCTGGCATTTTATCCGCTGATGCTGAATACGGCGAAGCGGTCCAGAACCACTGTGGAAGCTCTGGAAATCCGCGGTTACCGGTACGCGGCGGTCAGCAGGGAAGTAAGGAAGATGAAACTTGCTTCTCTTAAAATTACCTGTGACGATCTGCTCTTTCTGACAGTTTCCGTTTTCTGGGTATCGCTGACGCTTCTGGTTTCGTCCATGATTTAAAACAGGAGGAAAAGGAATTGTATCTTGATTTTCATACTCACGGGAAGCTTGCGAAAAAGCTGCCTTTTTCAGAAGAATATACCCGCTGGCTGCTTACGGAAGCCAGAGAAGCAGGGCTGGATGCCATCTGCCTGACTGAGCATTTCAATACCCTTGGATTTGACAGGATCTGCCGGTATATGACAGAACACGGGGAAAAGGACGGGGATACCCTGGTGACGGATGGAATGAGAATTTTTCCCGGAATGGAAACAGATATTGCTGAAGGCGGTCATATTCTTTCCGTTGGACCCATGGAGGCAATCAGGGAAGTGAACAAGCGTCTGGAGCCATATAAAGAAAAAGGGCATTTTCTGCCGTATTCCAGGCTGATGGATCTGCTGGAAGAGTACCCGGTACTGGTGGGCGGGGCCCATCCGTTCCGCGCCGGAAGCCATATACCGGAACTGGAGGACAGGCAGCTGGCGCGGCTCCATTTTTTTGACCTCAACGGAAAAGATGTGGCAGAGCACAGGGAACTGACGGAACATCTGACATATGGTCTCGGGAAAACATATGGAAAACCGGTGGTGGGAGGCAGCGATACCCATCAGGCAGTCCAGTACGGATGCATCCGTACAGAATTTGAAAAAGAGTGTCGCACTGTGGCGGAACTGTACCAGGAGATGAAGGCGGGGAGATATGCGATCTGTATTTCGGATCAGGCGTCACTTCAGGTCAAGACGGCGGGGCTGCTGAAAAGGGCACTGAAAGAGATTCACGCGCTGGGCGGTGATTATGTATCGGTGCTTCTGGGGAAAGAACCGGCCTGGCTTGCCTTTCAGGGGAAAAAGGTGGTATAATTACGGTGGAAAAAGAAAGAGATTATGATCTGTTCCTGAAAGCAGCGGAAGCGGTGGGAAAAACAGGAAGAATCCTTTTGGATTCAGGAGAAAATCTGCGGATCGGTGAGAAAGGAAAGACAGACTTTGTCACACCCGTGGATCTGGAGGTGCAGGAAGAACTGTGCAGGCGCCTGAGAGAACTTGCACCGGATTATGAATTCATGGGAGAGGAAAAAGAGAACAGAAATCTCGATCTTTCGGGAAAGCTTTGGATTCTGGACCCTGTGGACGGGACTACCAATCTGATTCACCAGTTTCAGCACAGTACTGTTTCCCTGGCCATGGCAGACAGAGGAAACGTAATGGGAGGCATTGTGTTTCAGCCGTTTTCCGGAGAGATGTTCCTGGGATTTCAGGGAAAGGGTGCCTGGTGCGGCAGAAAACCCATCCATGTAAGCCGGAACTCTGTGCTCAGGGACAGTCTTTTTTCCGTAGGAACCAATCCGGGATACCGACAACATGCGGACCGGTCATTTTCCATCATGCGGTCTTTTTATGACTGCTGCCATGATATCAGGAGAATCGGTGCTGCATCTCTGGAAATCTGCTATGTTGCTGCAGGAAGACTGGAGGGTTATGTGGAATATGGACTGAAACCATGGGACTATGCTGCCGGTGCCCGGATTCTGGAAGAAGCGGGAGGCCTCTGTACAGACTGTTCCGGAAGGATTCCGGTCTGCACGGAGCCGGCAGATATTCTGGCCACCAACAAGCTGGTTCATTCAGAGGCATTATCATTGTTATTATAAGGAGAGAGTGGACGGAATGTATCTGCAGTTTCCTCAGAAACCGGAAAAACTGACCAGAGCAGAACAATCGCTGCTGGAATTTGTGGAAGGAAGCAGGGAGGAGTTTCTGTTTATGACCATCGGTCAGCTGGCCCGCAGGACCGGCATTTCAGAAGCTACCATTTCCAGATTTGTCAGACATCTGGGATGTCGGGATTTCAAACAGCTGAAACACCTGGTAATGGAACAGAATTATCCGGATGGACCGGTGGGAAAGATGGCAGGCACGCTTTTGGGAAACGGACCTTTTGGTGTGACGGAGTATCTGAGGCAGCAGCAGAAATGCCTGGAAAAAACGCTTCAGTATATGGATCAGAAGGAATTTGAACGGGCGCAGGAGGAGATTCTGAGAGCAAAAAAAATTCTGATTCATGGAAAAAGTGCTTCTGCATCCATGGCCCAGCTTCTGCTTTTTCGCCTGAGGCGCCTTGGATTGCCTGTACAGCAGATTCCTTCAGGCGGAACCGAGATGCTGGAGGGGCTGGTGCAGGCGGAGAAGGACGATCTGGTTATTCTGTTTGGCTTTTCCAAAATATCCAGGGAAGGGAAAATGATCTTGCAGCAGCAGAAAACGGCCGGCTATCATACTCTCTGTTTTACGGGCCGTCTTCACCTGACTGACGGAGAGAAAGCAGATGTGAATCTTTACGTATATCGCGGGGAATCCGGAGAATACCATTCCATGACAGCCGCAGCGGCGCTGGTGGATGCGCTGGTGGTGGCGGTTTCTTCGAAGATGGGAGTGACAGGAGCAAAATATCTGAAACGCATTCATCAGCTGAAAGTAGCCTATGGAAAGACAGAAAACATATAAAACAACAGAATCGTGGATAAGACGGGAGACGGTACCTTGGTACCGGAGCCCGTTTTTTTATGACACAGGTGACCGGGTGTGCATATTCGTCAGACGAATATGCACAGAAGGAGAAAAACGACGATTATGTTAGACTTCCTCGCCTATATACAAATAAAGACAAATAAAATAAAAATGCAGAATGAAATATCAGATAATACTTGATTCCAAAACATCATATATGATAAGATGGGGAAAAAGCACCTGCGGTAAAAGGACGGCTGGATCTGGGGCTGTCCGGGGAATGGAATCATAAAGCGAAAAGGAGATTTGATTATGAGCAGACTGGAAATTATGTCTCCAAAAAGAGCGCGGATCGTCATGGAAGGGCTGTACAAGGATCTGGAACGCCGGATCGAGTCGAGTCCGCCGGGACTCTGTCCTGTTGACATGGCCCGCGCTTTTCTGGAGTTATGCCATGCACAGACCTGCGGGAAATGCGTGCCCTGCCGGATCGGGCTGGGACAGCTGAATCAGCTGATCCGGGACGTGCTGGATGGAAAGGCCACCATGGGAACCCTGGATCTTATGGAGAAGACAGCGCTTTCCATCATGGAATCCGCGGACTGTGCCATCGGATACGAGGCCGCCCATATGGTTTACAAAGGTCTCATCGGTTACCGGGATGATTATGTGGAGCATATAAAAAACGGACGCTGTACCTGTACATACAATCAGCCGGTGCCCTGTGTCACCCTCTGTCCGGCCCATGTGGATATTCCGGGCTATGTGGCTCTGGTGGGAGAAGGCAGGTATGCGGATGCCATCCGTCTGATCCGCAAGGACAATCCGTTCCCCACCACCTGCGGCTTTATCTGTGAACATCCCTGTGAAGCCAGATGCCGGAGAAACATGGTGGATGCCCCCATCAATATCCGGGGACTGAAACGGTTTGCCGCCGATTATGCAGGTGTGGTGGATCCGCCGGCCTGCATGCCGTCCACGGGAAAACGAATCGCCGTTGTGGGCGGAGGCCCCGGAGGTCTCAGTGCAGCCTATTATCTGCAGCTGATGGGCCATCAGACCACAGTATTTGAGATGCTGCCGAAGCTGGGAGGCATGCTGCGGTACGGGATTCCCAATTACCGTCTGCCCAAGGAACGGCTGGAGGACGATATCAACGCCATTCTGAAGACCGGTGTGGAGGTGCGCTACGGCGTCAAGGTGGGACGGGATGTGACGATTCAGGAACTGCGGGAGCAGTACGATGCGGTTCTGATCACCATCGGAGCCAGCGCCGACAAGCGGCTGGGCCTGGAGGGAGAGGACGCTGAAGGTGTGCTGTCGGCAGTAGAATTCCTGAGAAACGTGGGACTGGATGATATGATGGACATGACCGGAAAAGAAGTGGTGGTCATCGGAGGAGGAAACGTGTCCATGGATGTGGTCCGGACCGCAAGGCGCTTCGGTGCAAAGAAGGTCAGCATTCTGTACAGAAGGCGCAGAAATGACATGACTGCGCTGCCCACGGAAATTGAGGGAGCCGTGGCCGAAGGCGTGGAGCTTCTGACTCTGAAGGCACCGTCCTCTCTGGATGTGGATGAAAACGGAAGGATCCGGGGTGTCTGGGCGGCTCCCCAGATCATCAGCTCCATCCGGGATGGCCGGGCCGGCGTGAAATCCTCCGGGGAACCGGACGTGTATATCCCCTGCGACTTCCTGATCCGGGCCATTGGCCAGGCCATTGAATACAGCCATTTTGAAGAAGCCGGTGTTCCCGTTTCCAGAGGAAAGATCATTACCCAGAGCAGCGGCGCGTTTGAGAACATGCCCGGCGTATTTGCCGGAGGCGACTGCGCCAGCGGCCCTGCCTCCGTGATCCAGGCCATTGCCGCCGCCAAGGTGGTGGCTGCCAATATTGACGAGTATCTGGGATACCGTCATGAGATCACCTGTGATGTGGAGATACCGGAACCGAATCTGGAGGACAGACTGCCCTGCGGCCGCGTCAATATGACGGAACGGGAAGCGTGCGAGCGGGTATGCGATTTTGACAGCGTGGAAAACTGCATGACGGAAAAGGAAGCGCACCAGGAAGCCGGGCGCTGCCTGCGCTGTGATCACTTCGGATACGGAATCTTTAAGGGAGGCAGGGAAAAATTATGGTAAATATCACGATAGACGGAAAACAGATTTCGGTAAAAGAAAATACAACGATCATGGAAGCTGCCGCCCGGTGCGGGATCCCCATTCCCAAGCTCTGCTATCTGAAGGATATCAATGAAATTGCCGCCTGCCGCGTCTGCGTGGTGGAAGTGGAAGGGAAAAACCGGCTGATCACCTCCTGCAACAACGTGGCCGAGGACGGCATGGTGATCCATACCAACAGCCCCAAGGTCAGAAATCACAGAAGAAATACGGTTCAGCTGATTCTGTCCCAGCATGACACCCGGTGCGTGACATGCCCCAGATGCGGCAACTGCAGTCTGCAGAACATTGCCAGAGACCTGAATATCCTGGAAATTCCCTTTAAACAGGAGCCGGAATACCGCCCATGGAACCGGGAATTTCCGCTGATCCGCAACTCGGAAAAATGCATCAAGTGCATGCGGTGTGTTCAGATCTGCGATAAGGTCCAGGGACTGGGGATCTGGGACGTGGAAGGAACCGGTTCCCGCACCACCATCAATGTGTCCGGGCTCAAGACCATTGAAGAAGCAGACTGCTCCCTCTGCGGCCAGTGCATCACCCATTGCCCTGTGGGTGCCCTGACTGCCAGAGATGATACGGAAAAAGTCTGGGAAGCCATCGAAGATCCGGAAAAGATTGTGGTGGCGCAGGTGGCGCCTGCAGTCCGGACGGCCTGGGGAGAGGAACTGGGGCTTCCCGGTGAAAAAGCCACCATCGGAAAGATCATGGATGCCCTGAAGCGGATGGGTGTGGACTATGTCTTTGATACGGTGTTCTCCGCGGATCTGACTATCATGGAAGAGGGGCATGAATTTGTGAAACGGTTTTCCGCCGGGGAATTCAGGGACCGGCCCATGTTTACCTCCTGCTGTCCCGGCTGGCTGCGTTTTGTGAAATGTCAGTTCCCCCATTTTGTAAAGAATCTGTCCACGGCCAAATCTCCCCAGCAGATGTTCGGAGCCGTGATGAAGACATATTTTGCGGAAACACTGGGAGTGGATCCGGAAAAGATCGTGACGGTTTCCGTGATGCCCTGTGTGGCAAAAAAGAGCGAGCGGGAAATGGAACTGTATTATAAAGAATATGCCGGTCACGATGTGGATGTGGTTATTACCACCAGAGAGCTCAACAAGATGATACGGGCCGCCCATATCAGCCCGGATACACTGGAAGATATCGCGGGTGACAGTCCCATGCGGGGAGGAAGCGGAGCCGGAGTCATTTTCGGAGCCACCGGAGGCGTCATGGAAGCAGCACTCAGGTCTGCGTATTATATTATTCAGAGAGAAAATCCGCCGGCAGATGCGTTCCGGGCCGTCAGAAGCCAGGGCTTCGGCGCCAATGAAGGGGTGCAGGAAGGCGAGTTCCATATCGGAGACCTGGTGATTCATACAGCCGCAGTCAGCGGATTGGGCAATACCAGGCGGCTGCTGGAGAGAATCCAGAGGGGTGAGGTCCATTATGATTTTGTGGAAGTCATGGCATGTCCGGGCGGATGCGTGGGCGGCGGCGGACAGCCCATCCATGACGGTGAGGAACTGGCTTTTGAAAGAGGAAAGACCCTGTACCGGCTGGATGCGGAAGCACCGGTGCGGTACTCCCATGAAAATCCGGATGTGATCCGGATGTATCAGGAATATTTCGGGGAGCCCATGTCCGGAAAATCTCATGCGCTTCTGCATACAGATCATACGGCATGCGGGAACCGCAATGCCTGAGACAGGGGAAGATATGCCGGGCCGGTGACGCCGGAAGGAGGAACCGGAACGAAAAAAACAGAGAAAACCCTGACAGACAGAATTCTGGCTTTCGGGACGGCATGCATCCGGAAAATGGTGAGATGCCGTCCCGGAAGTCTTTTTTCGAAGCGGAAAAGAGCATTCCGGGACAGAAGCGTACCGGAGATGGTTTCCTGTTTCCGGAAAATCCGCATACCAGGGGAAAACAGCTCAAAAAGCCGGGAGAAATCCCTTGTAACTGCTCTGCAAACCTGCTAGAATGAAAAGTCCGGGGGCGTTTCAAAGGCCCCTTAAAGGCGTGTAAAGGAGAATACAGAATGTTTATCATAGCAGGACTGGGAAATCCCACAAAAGAATACGAAGGAACCCGCCATAATGCGGGATTTATGGTGATGGACGCACTGGCGGAACGGCTGGGGGCGGATATTTCGGAAAAAAAACATAAGGCACTCTGCGGAAGGGCCGTGATAGAAGGAGAAAAGGTCATTCTTTTAAAACCTCAGACATATATGAATTCCAGCGGGGAAAGCATCCGGGCAGCCGCAGATTATTATAAGGTGGATCCGGAAAATATTCTGGTGGTCTATGATGACATCAGCCTGGCTCCGGGGCAGCTGAGAATCCGGGCCAAAGGAAGCGCAGGCGGTCACAACGGCATCAAAAGCATTATCGCCCATCTGGGTACCCAGGAATTTCCGAGAGTCAAGGTTGGGGTAGGAGAAAAACCGCCGAGAATGGATCTGGCGGACTATGTGCTGGGACACTTTTCCGGAGAGGAAAAAAAGATCATGGAACTTGCGGTGAAGGAAGCCGCTGACGCAGTCTGTGAGATTGTGTCCCAGGGCGTGGACAAAGCAATGAATGACCATAACGCGAAAAAGGCCTGACGGGCTCTGAACATGAAAACAGACTCCACGGGAGGCATATATGGGAGAAATTTTTGCGAATCCGCTGACGGAACTGGCGGAATATACGGACATGAAACGGGACCTGGAACTGGGCCGGGGTCCTGTTCAGATCTGCGGCGTGACAGATTCCCAGAAAGTACACCTGATGTATGAACTTTCGCGGGAAAAGGCATGGAAGCTGGTGGTGACCTACGATGACACCAGAGCCCGGGAACTTTTTGATGACTTCAGTTATTTTGAAAAAAACACATGGCTTTATCCGGCCAGAGACCTGCTGTTCTACAGCTCTGATATTCACGGAAACCTGCTGACCAGACAGAGAATGCAGGTGTTTTCCAGACTGATCCGGGATGAGGGAGGCGTTGTGGTCACCACTCTGGACGGACTGATGGATCATCTGGTTCCGCTGGAACAGATCCGGAACAGCTGTCTGGAATTTTCCGCCGGACAGACGCTGGATCTGAAGGAAATATCAGGGCGTCTGGTATCCATGGGATATGAAAGAATGGCACAGGTGGACGGCATGGGACAGTTTTCGGTTCGCGGGGGAATTCTGGATATTTTCCCGCTGACGGAAGAACTTCCGGTGCGTATCGAACTGTGGGATGACGAAGTGGATTCCATCCGGACCTTTGATCCGGAGAGCCAGAGATCCATTGTACAGCTGGAGGAAGTGGTTATTTACCCGGCAGCTGAAATGATTCTGGGGGAAGGACAGGCGGAAGCGGGTCTGGACCTTATTGAAAACGAAGGAAAAAAACAGGAAAAACAGTTTCGGGACGCCATGAAGACCGAGGAGGCATACCGGATCCGCGAAGCAGTAAGGGAACTTACGGAAAGACTGCGTGAGGGAACGGACATCAGGGGACTGGACGGATATATCCGGTATTTCTGCCGGGACACGGTGTCTTTTCTGAACTATATGCAGGATGCAGGGGCCAGGGGAGGACTGGCAGTCTTTCTGGACGAACCGCAGAGGCTCAAGGAAAAAGGGGAGACTGTGGAGACAGAATTCCGGGAGAGCATGGGAAACCGGCTGGAGAAAGGATATCTTCTGCCGGGCCAGGCGGACCTGCTCTTTTCTTCCAGAACGGTGCTGGCCTCACTTCAGGGTGAGGATGCCCTGTTTTTCAACGGACTGGAACAGAAACTTCCGGGCATGACCGTAAGGAAAAAATACAGTATCACGGGAAAAAATGTCAGTTCGTATCAGAACAGTTTTGAACTTCTCATCAAGGATCTGACTGCCTGGAAACGGGACGGGTACCGGGTGGTGCTGCTGTCGGCTTCCAGAACCAGAGCCAGCCGTCTGGCAGGAGACCTGAGGGAATATGACCTCAGGGCCTACTGCCCGGAGGATCCGGGCCAGCCGGTGAAGCCGGGGGAAATTCTGGTAACCTACGGAAAACTTCATAAGGGGTTTGAGTATCCGCTGATCAAATTTGTGGTCATTACCGAAGGAGACATGTTCGGGGCGGAGAAGCGGCAGAAAAAGAGAAAACGGTATCATTATGAGGGACGCAGAATTGCCAGCTTTTCCGAACTGACCGTGGGAGATTATGTGGTCCATGAAAGTCACGGACTGGGAATTTACCGCGGTATTGAAAAGATCGAGCAGGACCACGTGATCAAGGACTACATCAAAATCGAGTACGGAGACGGGGGGAATCTGTATCTGCCGGCCACGAAACTGGAAGGAATCCAGAAATATGCCGGTGCGGATGCCAAAAAGCCCAAGCTGAACCGGCTGGGCGGCAGTGAATGGACCAGAACCAAGACAAAAGTCCGGACAGCGGTAAAGGAAATTGCCAGAGAACTGGTGGAGCTGTATGCGGCCAGACAGCAGACCGACGGTTTTCAGTACGGAGAAGATACCGTATGGCAGAAGGAATTCGAAGAAATGTTTCCCTATGAGGAAACGGATGACCAGCTGACAGCCATTGAAGATGTGAAACGTGATATGGAAAGCCGGAAGATCATGGACCGTCTGATCTGCGGAGATGTGGGATACGGAAAGACGGAGATTGCCCTGAGGGCAGCCTTCAAGGCGGTGCAGGAAGGCAAGCAGGTGGTCTATCTGGTGCCCACCACCATTCTGGCCCAGCAGCATTATAATACGTTTGTCCAGCGTATGAAGGATTTCCCCGTGCGTGTGGATCTGATGTCCCGGTTCCGGACTTCCACGGATATGAAAAAAACCCTGGAAGGACTGAAAAAGGGATATGTGGATATTGTCATCGGAACCCACAGGATCCTTTCAAAGGATGTGGAGTTCAAAAGCCTGGGACTTCTGATCATTGATGAGGAGCAGCGTTTCGGCGTGGCCCACAAGGAAAAGATCAAGCAGATGAAGCAGAATGTGGATGTTCTGACTCTGACGGCCACACCCATTCCCAGAACGCTTCACATGAGCCTGGTGGGGATCCGCGACATGAGCGTGCTGGAAGAACCGCCGGTGGACCGTGTGCCCATTCAGACCTACGTGATGGAGTATAATGACGAAATGGTGCGGGAGGCCATTCACAGGGAAATGGCCCGGGGCGGACAGGTGTACTATGTTTACAACAGAGTAAGCAATATTGACGAAATTGCCAATCATGTGGCGGCACTGGTGCCGGAAGCCAACGTGGCCTTTGCCCATGGACAGATGCGGGAACATCAGCTGGAACGGATCATGCTGGATTTCGTCAACGGGGATATTGACGTGCTGGTATCCACCACCATCATCGAAACCGGGCTGGACATTCCCAACGCCAATACCATGATCATTCATGATGCAGACCGTCTGGGCCTGTCCCAGCTGTACCAGATCCGCGGACGCATCGGACGGTCCAGCAGAACATCCTTTGCTTTTCTGATGTATAAAAGAGACAAAATGCTGAAGGAAGAGGCGGAAAAGCGCCTGCAGGCCATCCGGGAATTTACGGAGCTGGGGTCAGGAATCAAGATTGCCATGAGGGACCTGGAGCTGCGGGGAGCCGGAAATATTCTGGGGGCGGAACAGCACGGCCACATGGAGGCGGTGGGATATGATCTGTACTGCAAGATGCTCAACGAGGCGGTGACGCTCCTGAAAGGGGAACGGACGGAGGAAGAAACCTTCGACAGCACCGTGGACTGCGACATCGATGCGTTCATTCCGGACACCTATATCAGGAACGAATACCAGAAGCTGGATATTTACAAGCGGATTTCCGCCATCGAGAATGCCGATGAATATATGGATATGCAGGATGAGCTTTACGACCGTTTCGGAGATATTCCGAAACCTGTGGAGAACCTGCTGCAGGTGGCAGAACTGAAGGCAATGGCTCATCGGGCCTATGTAACAGAAGTGGATATCAACAGGCAGGAAATCCGGTTTGAGATGTATCAGAAGGCAAAACTGGATGTATCCAGGATCCCGGCCCTGATTGAGGAATATAAAAACGCGCTCCGGTTCATTCCCGGTGAGAAACCCTTTATGCTTTATCAGGATAAACGGAATAAGAACAAAGACTGTGAGAAGATGATGGGAACCGCCAGGGAAATTCTGGAGAAACTGGCGGAGCTTGGGGATAAAGGTTCATTTTCCGGAGCTTCCTGTGGATAACAGGCTTGACAAAGGGAATAAAGCCACATATAATGAGGGCTATAATCGAAATCCATAAAGAAAAAGCAGTGAAAAGAAGAAGTAGCGGTTTCCGCCCCTGAACAGAAAGCTGCCGGCTGATGAGAGGCGCGCAGGGAGATTCCTCGTGAATACATCTTGGAGCTTCACACCGAAAGGCCATGCCCGGTAGGCTGTGACGGAATTGGCACACGTTATCGTGCCGGACCGGAGACGGTCCGCAGAGCCGTACGGCGCAAGCCGTCCGGGAACATTAGGTGGTAACACGGGTATATGCCTCGTCCTTTTGAAAGGACGGGGCATTTTGTTTATACAGGAAACTCTGATTCCTGTATGACAAATGCTTTGCGCGGATCACACTGCGGCGGAAAAGGAAGGCGCTGCCGGAACGGCCGCCTCAGGCAGGGAATTCTGCAGAGCAGGATTCTTTTTTCCGGAGACAGGAACGGATTCTTTTTACGGAATGAGAAAAGGAGAAAAATTATGGGAGTTTATGAGGAACTTCAGGCCAGAGGGCTCATTGCCCAGGTCACCAATGAAGAAGAAATCAGAAAAATGGTCAATGAAGGCAAGGCGGTTTTCTATATCGGTTTTGATCCCACGGCGGACAGCCTTCATGTGGGCCATTTCATGGCCCTCTGCCTGATGAAACGTCTTCAGATGGCAGGCAACAGGCCCATTGCCCTGATCGGAGGCGGCACCGGAATGATCGGTGACCCGTCAGGCCGCAGCGACATGCGCCAGATGATGACCGTGGAGACCATCCAGCATAACTGCGACTGCTTTAAAAAGCAGATGAGCCGTTTCATCGATTTCTCCGAGGGAAAGGCCATGATGGTCAACAACGCGGAATGGCTTCTGGATCTCAATTACGTGGAGTTTTTAAGAGAAATCGGTCCGCATTTCTCCGTAAACCGCATGCTGGCGGCTGAATGTTACAAACAGAGAATGGAAAAGGGACTGAGCTTCCTGGAATTCAACTATATGCTGATGCAGAGCTATGACTTTTATGAGCTGTTCCGCAGATATGGCTGCAACATGCAGTTCGGCGGCGATGACCAGTGGAGCAACATGCTGGGCGGAACCGAGCTGATCCGCAGAAAGCTGGGAAAAGATGCCCATGCCATGACCATCACCCTGCTGCTCAATTCCGAAGGCAAGAAAATGGGCAAGACCCAGTCCGGTGCCGTATGGCTGGATCCCAATAAGACCAGTCCCTTCGAGTTCTACCAGTACTGGAGAAACGTGGACGATGCCGATGTGATCAAGTGCATGCGGCTTCTGACCTTCCTGCCGCTGGAGCAGATTGACGAGATGGCCAAATGGGAAGGCAGCCAGCTGAATCAGGCCAAGGAGATCCTGGCATATGAGCTGACCAATCTGGTACATGGAGAAGAAGAGGCAAAGAAAGCCCAGGAAAGCGCAAGAGCCCTGTTCGGAGGCGGAAACGCGGCAGAAATGCCTTCAGCAGTCCTGACAGAAGGCGATTTTACCGACGGTGCCATTGACCTTCTGTCCGTACTTCAGAAATCCGGCCTCTGTGCATCCCGTTCCGAAGCCAGAAGAAATGTGGAGCAGGGCGGAGTTTCCGTGGACGGTGAAATCGTCAGGGACATCCGGACTTCCTATACAAAAGAACTGCTTTCCGGCGAGGGAATTGTGGTAAAACGAGGAAAGAAAAATTTCCGGAGAGTGACGGCAGAGTAGAAGCCTGAAAGGAGTCAGGAATGGAAATACTGCAGGAAGCGAGAAAACAATTTGACTATGCGGTTTCTTTAAGGAGACAGATCCATGAACATCCGGAGACTTCAGGAAACGAGACCGAAACGCTGAAACTGATCTGCCGGGAGCTGGATTCCATGGGAATCGAATATGTGCAGGTGCCGGACGGAGGAATCGTGGGACAGATCCACGGGGGCCGTCCGGGAAAGACCCTGCTTCTGAGAGCGGACGTGGATGCCCTTCCCATCGAGGAAAATCCGGAGAATCTCTGCCGGAAAAAGGTATGCGTCTCAAAAATTCCAGGTGTGTCCCATGCCTGCGGCCATGACGCTCATACGGCCATGCTGCTGGCGGAAGCCAGAATTCTCAGCGAACACAGGGAGGAACTTCCGGGAACCGTTGTGCTCTGTTTTGAACAGGGAGAAGAGGGCGGAGGGCAGGTGAAAAACCTTCTGACCTATATTGTGGAGGAAGCCAGGATTCCTGTGGACGGCTGTTTTGCCACCCATGTGAAATGGGATGTGAAGACCGGCCAGATTTCCGCAGAGCCGGGACCGGTCTGTTCCGGGGCCTATGGATTTTTCATAAAACTCCGGGGGCTCACCGGACATGGCTCCCGTCCGGATATGGCCCACAGTGTGCTGGACTGCTTCCATGCGTTCTATACCAATCTCAATATGGTCCGCATGAAATACGTAAGCCCGTATGATGTGCTGACGTTTTCCGTGGGAACTCTTCACTGCGGCAGCAAGATGAATATCATACCGGATGAACTGGATTTTGCAGGTTCTGTCCGTACCTTCAATGTGGAAGGAGCCGGCGCACCGTTCATGAAGGAATTCATGGAGATTCTGGAACACGAGACAAAGATCCATCAGTGTACCTATGAGATCACCCGGATGAAAAAGCCGCTGTATGAATGCGATAATAACAGGATCTGCAGCGGCATTGCAAAAGATGCGGTGAAAAAATATATCGGGAAAGAGGCTGTGACCAGCGCGGATCCGTGGATGGCGTCGGAAAGCATGAACATGTATCTGAAACTGTGGCCCGGCGTCCTGACATTCACCGGTATTGCCAACGAACAGCTGGGTTCCGGCGCCAACCATCACACGGCCGAGTTCGATGTGGATGAAGAAGGCATGGTTTACGGAATTGCTGCAGCTGTGGGCTATACCGTGGATTTTCTGAATTATCAGGAGGAGATCCCATTTACGCCCTACGGCGGTCCGCTGGAGGATCTTCTGGACAGAAATATTTAAATAACAGGTTCCGGAAAGTTTCGGAACGGCAGAAAATAAAAGGGAC
>OGGQ01000400.1_pt1 | contig 63309 bp, 46 predicted proteins | sample 1571191 | NCBI WGS metagenome assembly OGGQ01 (sample SAMEA2582061, study PRJEB24529) | metagenome | biome: Human gut stool | place: China | collected 2011
ATAAAATCAAAAGGAGAGATGAGCCTTCGTGAGCAAGCTCCCGCGCCGCATCTCTGTTTGTGATTTTGCAGGAGACTTTTAGGGAGCAGTTAAGCCATGCCATTCATCATTTGACGGAGGAACTGAAAAGAGGAAGTGTCAGGCCACGCCCGTCAAATGATTCATGAGGGCGTGCGCCCTATAAAATCAAAAGGAGAGATGAGCCTTCGTGAGCAAGCTCCCGCGCCGCATCTCTCCTTTTGATTTTGCATGGCTTAACTGTACAAAATTTGGAAAGATTTGAAGAAAACCCCTTTACTACTTACAAGTTTATGTTATAATATTCACGAAAGACAGGCTGATGACAAGCGCATATCTAAGAAACTGTCAGGCCGGACAGAATTTGCCACAAAAACGGCCCGCTGCAGGCGGGATTTGTTGTTCTTCTGCTTATTTGGGGAGGTGCAGGAAGGCTGGCTCTGTTCGGAGTTCCGGGCTGAGGGCTTTTTAGGCATGCGCTTGTGAGGGCGCATCGGGGCATTTTCCGCCGGGAGATGTCCCCGGCGGTAACAGTCCGTCTTACAATTTAAGCGGGGAAACCTGCAAAACAATAGGAGGAATACAACTTATGGCAAAGAAATGGGTTTATTTGTTCAGCGAAGGCAATGCCACGATGAGAAACCTGTTAGGTGGCAAGGGCGCTAACCTGGCTGAGATGACAAACTTAGGCCTTCCTGTACCGCAGGGCTTTACGATCACAACAGAAGCCTGCACACAGTACTATGAGGATGGCAGAAAGATCAACGATGAGATCATGGCTCAGATCATGGAGTACATCTCCAAGATGGAAGAGATCACAGGAAAGAAATTCGGTGACAAGGAGAACCCACTTCTGGTTTCCGTTCGTTCCGGTGCCAGAGCTTCCATGCCTGGTATGATGGATACAATCTTAAACCTCGGTTTAAATGAGGAAGTAGTAGAGGTTCTGGCTAAGAAATCCGGCAATCCGCGCTGGGCTTGGGACTGCTACAGAAGATTTATCCAGATGTTCTCCGACGTTGTTATGGAAGTCGGCAAGAAGTACTTCGAGGAATTAATCGACAAGATGAAAGCAGAGAAGGGCGTTACACAGGACGTAGAGCTCACTGCTGATGACTTAAAGGAGCTGGCTAACCAGTTCAAGGCTGAGTACAAGCAGAAGATCGGCGAGGACTTCCCAACTGATCCGAAGACTCAGTTAATGGAGGCTATCAAGGCTGTATTCCGTTCCTGGGACAACCCACGTGCAAACGTATACCGTCGTGACAACGATATCCCATACTCCTGGGGTACTGCTGTAAACGTACAGATGATGGCATTCGGAAACATGGGCGAGACATCCGGTACAGGTGTTGCCTTCACACGTGATCCGGCTACAGGCGAGAAGCACCTGATGGGCGAGTTCTTAATGAACGCTCAGGGCGAGGACGTAGTTGCCGGTGTTCGTACACCACAGAAGATTGATCAGTTAAAGGAGGTTATGCCGGAGGTTTACGAGCAGTTCGTAGGCATCTGCCATACTCTTGAGGATCACTACAGAGATATGCAGGATATGGAGTTTACTATCGAGGACAGAAAGCTCTATATGCTTCAGACACGTAACGGTAAGAGAACAGCTAAGGCTGCATTAAAGATTGCCTGCGATTTAGTAGATGAGGGAATGATCTCTGAGGAGAAGGCAGTTACCATGATCGACCCGAGAAACCTGGATACACTGCTTCACCCACAGTTCGACGCAAAGGCATTAAAGGAGGCTGCTCCGGTTGCTCAGGCATTAGCTGCATCTCCAGGAGCTGCCTGCGGTAAGATCGTCTTCACAGCAGAGGATGCTAAGGAGTGGGCTGCCAAGGGCGAGAAGGTTGTTCTGGTTCGTCTTGAGACATCCCCGGAGGATATCGAGGGTATGAAGGCTGCTCAGGGTATTCTGACAGTCCGCGGCGGTATGACATCCCACGCAGCAGTAGTTGCACGTGGTATGGGAACCTGCTGTGTATCCGGCTGCTCCGAGATCGCTATGGATGAGGAGAACAAGAAGTTCGTTCTGGCTGGAAAAGAGTACCATGAGGGAGACTGGTTATCCATCGACGGTTCCACAGGTAAGATCTACGACGGAATCATCCCGACAGTAGACGCTTCCATCGTTGGAGAGTTCGGAAGAATCATGGCTTGGGCTGACAAGTACAGAAGATTAAAAGTTCGTACAAACGCTGATACTCCGGCTGACGCTAAGAAGGCACGCGAGTTAGGTGCAGAGGGTATCGGACTTTGCCGTACAGAGCATATGTTCTTCGAGGGCGACAGAATCGACGCATTCCGCGAGATGATCTGCGCTGATACAGTAGAGGAGAGAGAGGCAGCTCTCGAGAAGATCCTTCCGGTACAGCAGGGCGACTTCGAAAAGTTATACGAGGCTCTGGAGGGCAACCCAGTTACCATCCGTTTCCTGGATCCGCCATTACACGAGTTCGTTCCGACAGAGGAAGAGGACATCAAGAAGCTGGCTGACGCTCAGGGCAAGACAGTTGAGCAGATCAAGACAATCATTGACAGCTTACACGAGTTCAACCCGATGATGGGTCACCGTGGCTGCCGTCTGGCTGTGACATATCCTGAGATTGCAAAGATGCAGACAAAGGCTGTTATCCGCGCAGCAATCAACGTACAGAAGGCACATGCTGACTGGAAGGTTGAGCCGGAGATCATGATCCCGCTCGTTGGCGATGTAAAAGAGTTAAAGTATGTTAAGAAGGTAGTTGTTGAGACAGCAGACGCTGAGATCGCAGCAGCAGGCGTAGAGCTCAAGTACGAGGTTGGTACAATGATCGAGATCCCGAGAGCATGCGTGACAGCAGATGAGATTGCAAAAGAGGCTGAGTTCTTCTGCTTCGGTACAAACGACCTGACACAGATGACATACGGCTTCTCCCGTGACGATGCAGGTAAGTTCTTAAATGCTTACTACGATGCTAAGATCTTCGAGAACGATCCATTCGCTAAGCTTGACCAGGACGGCGTTGGCAAGCTGATGGAGATGGCTATCAAGTTAGGAAAGGCTGAGCGCCCAACCTTACATGTCGGCATCTGCGGCGAGCACGGCGGAGATCCTTCTTCCGTAGAGTTCTGCCACAAGATTGGTCTGGACTATGTTTCCTGCTCACCATTCCGTGTGCCGATCGCACGTCTGGCAGCAGCTCAGGCCGCTCTGAACAATAAATAATGAAGCGGACAGTGACAGTCTACTGTTAATAGAACGATCCGTTTAAAAGCTAGCCCCCCACATCTGTGAGGGGCTAACTTTATCTGCCGGCCCTGCAGAAACAGCCTGCCGGGCAGATGCAGGTACGGGATGTTTTGGAATGATTACTTGAATGAGGGAAGATGGAACAGACAGAATACAGGAGGATTCCAGCAGTTACCAGGATTCCTCTCAGTGAAAAAGCATACCGCTCCTTGATGGAGTCTATCGTCAGCGGTGTTTTGCCTCCCGGGACAGAGCTGAGGGAGCAGCATGTGGCAAAACAGATGGGAATCAGCGCTACCCCGGTACGGGAGGCATTCAAGCGGCTGGCAAGCGACGGGCTGATTGAGATTATTCCTTACCGCGGCGCAGTCGTAAAAGAGCTGGATCAGAGAGAAATTGAAGAGGCCTATGCCTGCCGTGAGGCGCTGGAGCACCTGGCGGTAGAGCAGGTAATCGAGAGAGTCAGCCAGGAGGAGATCGATAAGCTCTACCGGATGATCGAGGAGTTTGAACAGACAGAGGGGGTAGCGGAGATCGCCAGGGCAAGCCAGCAGTTTGACGATCAGATCTATCAGCTGACAGGAAACAGAATTCTCAAAAACCTGCTGGAAATGCTCAAGGGAGTGATCAGCAGGGACAGAAAATATTCCGCCGGAAGCCCGGAACGAAAGCATGAGATCTGCGAGGAGCACCGGGCCATTGTGGACGCTCTGGCGAAGCGTGATGTGGAGGCTGCCAGGAGGGCAGTGTCCACCCATATCCATAATGGAAGGAAATACATTGAAGGAAAAAAGTAAGCTCTCCTCAGAAGCAGGAAAGAAGAGCCAAAGGGCAGGCGGCCGCAAAAAAAGGGAGACTGCTGCAGAATGGAATGGAAGTGCAGAATATAGCGCCAGGCTTCACGCCGCGGGCAGTATTTCTGTATGAAAGTCTGGTTTTGCAGCAGTCTCTCTGCGTCTGGAGAGCTTCTTCAGGGAGCATAAGAAAAGCAGGGGAATAGAAAGTTAGAAAAAAAGGGGCAAACAATCATATTGAGGATTGACAAATTATAATATATTCTATAGAATATATTATATAGAAAATAAACAGTAAAGAGACTAAGAAGAGAAGAAGGACAAAGAGACTGTGGAGAAGTAAAAGTAAAAGTAAAAGTAAAAGTAAAAGTAAAAGTAAAAGTAAAAGGAGAAGGAGGATTGGCAATGGAAAACATTTATATGTCCAGAGGAGCAGACAAGGTGGTCAACACGTGTATGAAGGTCCGGCCAGGAGAGCAGATCCTGATTGTGACGGAGCTGTCCAGACTGAGCATCGCCCAGGCACTGGCCTCGGAGGTTTACCGGGCAGGGGCAGAGCCGGCCGTCTGCATCATGGAGCCGCGAAAGAGGGACGGAGAGGAGCCGCCGAAGGAAATTGCAGCAGCCATGCTGGCGAGCGACGGATTTATTTCGGTGGTTGGAAAATCCATCACCCATACAGAGGCGGTAAAATCGGCGATAGGGGCAGGCTCCCGGGGACTCGTTCTGACCCATTTTACGGAAGAGATGATGATTCACGGGGGAATCGAGGGAGATTTCGAGAAGCTGAAGCCGCTGTGCATCAATATGGCGCAGGCTATGGCAGGAGCCAAAAAGATTGTGCTGACCTCTCCGGGAGGAACGCATCTGGAGTATTCTGCCGAGGGGCGCAGAGGAAACCATCTGTACTGCATGGTGGAAAAAGGGCAGTTTTCTACGCTTCCCACTGTTGAGGCAAACGTATCCCCGGTTGAGGGAAGCGCCAATGGAATTATTGTGGCAGACGGAAGCATCCCCTACATCGGGATCGGCGTGCTGGAGGAGCCGGTGACGCTCCGGGTAGAAAATGGAAGGATTGTGGAGATCACGGGAGGACGTCAGGCCAAAATGCTGGCAGACGATCTGGCATCCAAGAATGATCCGAACGTATATAATATAGCGGAGCATGGCGTGGGGCTGAATCCCAAGTGCCGTTTCTGCGGGTTTATGCTGGAGGACGAGGGAGTTTTCGGAACCTGCCATATCGGAATCGGAACGAGCATTACACTGGGAGGAAAGGTAAAGGCCAGCTGTCACTACGATGTGATTATGAAAAATGGAACTATCGTGGCAGACGGAAGAGTTCTGATGGAAAATGGAGTGCCGAAAATCTGATCAGAGCGATAAGGTAAAAGGCAGGGAAGGTAACGCAGGGCAGAGAAGGTTAAGGGGGAAATCAAGATGACGGAGATTAGTTTCAATGTTTACTATACCATAGCGCTGGCAGTTCTGGCGCTGATGCTGGGCGATTTTATCAAAAAACGTATTTATGTGCTTCGAAAATTCTGCATTCCGACTCCGGTGGTGGGCGGTGTGCTGGTTGCGCTTCTCATTACAGCTTTAAACCTGTCCGGCACGGCTTCTGTAAGTCTGGACAGCTCGTTCAATGAATTTTTCAGCCTGCTTTTTTATGCGGGAATTGGCTATACGGCAAGCTGGAAACTGCTGAAAAAAGGAGGACCTCAGGTGATTCTGTTCCTGGTGCTCTCCAGTATTCTGGTTGTCTTCCAGAACGGCCTGGGAATTGTGATCTGCCATATAATGGGAATTAACCCTCTGATCGGTATGGCCTGCGGCTCGATCCCCATGGTAGGAGGAAACGGTACAGCCGCTGCCTGGGGGCCCATCCTGGAGAGTGCCGGGCTGGACGCCGGAACCACGATTGCCACAGCTGCCGCCACCTTCGGTCTGGTAGCAGGAGCGCTTCTGGGAGGACCCATTGGAAGGTTCCTCATCGAGAAAAAACATCTGAAACCCGGCTTGGAGACGAAAGAAATGAAGTTTGGAGATAAGGAGGAGGAAGCAGAGATTGATGAGAAGAGGATGACTGCCGCTGCCTACCAGATCCTGCTGACTGTGGGACTGGGGACGCTGATTTCCTACCTTCTGGAACTGACAGGGCTTGAATTTCCTGCCTCCGTGGGAGCCATGACTGCCGCTGCCATACTGAGAAATATCGCGGATCACTCAGATAAGCTGGATCTGAAGCTCCCGGAGCTGTCCATCATTTCCAATATATCTCTGCTGGTGTTCCTGGCCCTCTCCATGATGACCATGGAGCTGTGGAAACTGATTGACCTGGCAGTGCCCATGTTCATTATCCTGCTGGCCCAGATGATTTTAATTACCCTGTATGGAATCTTTGTCAATTTCCGGTTTATGGGAAGAAACTTTGACGCCGCTGTGATGACGGTAGGAATGACAGGTTTCGGCCTTGGAGCTGTACCGACGGCTATGGCTAATATGCAGGTGATTGAGAGCAAGTACGGCTCCTCCCCCAGCGCATTCTTCATTGTGCCTCTCGTGGGAAGCCTGTTCATCAATCTGGTAAATTCTGCCATTATTACAGGATTTTTGAATTTTCTATAAGTAAAATATACCAGACACAGGCGTATGCCTGCATATTACATATTTCAGTGGAAACCCTCCGGTCAGTATGATATGATATATCGTACAGCCGGAGGTTTTTTGCGCTGTCCGGCAGTGTGAAAACCGGGAAACGGGAAAAGAGGGGGAGAAGAATGATAAAGGTATTTCTGGTGGAGGACGAGCCGATTATCAGAAAAGGAATTCGTGATAATATTGACTGGGCGGCTAATGGATTTCAGTTTGTGGGAGAAGGGGGAGACGGGGAGTATGCCTATCCCCTGATTCTGGAGACGGAGCCGGACATCCTGGTTACAGATGTCAAGATGCCCTTTATGGACGGGCTGGAGCTGAGCAGGCTGGTAAAAAAAGCCCTTCCTGATATAAAGATTGTGATTTTAAGCGGATACAACGAGTTTGACTACGCCAAGGAAGCGATAAAGATGGGAATCAGCGACTATATCCTGAAGCCGGTGACCTCAGCGGCTCTCGTGGAGGCGTTAAAGCGGGTGGCCGATACGATCCGGGAGGAGAGAGAGAGGGAGAAGCTGCTGGAGCGGTATTTTGCCAGCTATAAAAAGTATACGGAATTTCTGGATCAGACGGACTACCGGGGAGTGGATCGGAGACTGATTGAGGAATTTTTAAAACTGGGCTCTGTGGACGAGTGTGAAACATTTGTGGAGGAATATTTTGCGGCTGTGGGGGAGAACAACTATAAATCTCTGCTGCTGCGCCAGTATATGGTGGTGGATATTTTTTACTGTGTCCAGGAGTTTGTCAGAAATCTCGGAATCGAGGAGGAGCTGCCGGAGAGTTTTCGGGATATAAAGAGGATCCCCCAGGCGATTACAGAGGTGGAGAAAACAAAACACTATCTGGTGGGGTTGTTCGGATGTGCGCTGGAAGTCAGAGACAGAGTCTCCTCGGATCGGTATGGGCAGGTGATCCGCGAAGCCAAGAGCTTCATAAAGGAAAACTTTTCCAGGGGAGATTTTTCTTTAAACCTGGTAGCTGCCCATATCGGGGTAAGCCCCAGCTATTTCAGCTCCATTTTCCGGCAGGAAACGGGGCAGACCTTTGTGGAGTATCTGACGCGGGTGAGGATTGACAGCGCCTGTGAGATGCTCAAATGCACAAATCTCAGAACTGCAGAGATCGGTGAGCGTGCAGGATACAATGATCCCCACTACTTCAGCTCTGCCTTTAAAAAGGTTATGGGAATGTCGCCGAAGGAGTATAAGACGTCGGTCAGACAGGGGTAGCATCAGGCAGGATTGGCTGGTACTCCGGAAGGGGCCGCACCGTGGAAAAACGGCTTGAACTGCCGGAACAGGGGAGGAAAACGGGATGAGAGGGCAGATAAAAACAGGTGGAGATGAGAAAAGAGAGATTCCCCGCATGAGACTGACGGAAAACTCAGAAGAAAGAAAAGAGGAACAGGAGGGCAGACAGCCTGTGAGTAATTCCGGGAAAGAGCAGGAAAGAACAGGGGCCAGAAGGATTTTATATTTTTTTACGCTGAACCGGAGGATGAGTCTGCTGATTCTGGTGACAGCAATTCCTCTGACCTGCATGGTTTTGGGGATTGTCTCCCTGATCAGAGAATACTCGGCATCCTACGCCACGATTATGTCGAATCTGAGAATTGCCAATGAATACAATATGAAATTTAAGGAGGACATGGAGTATTCCATGTACCGGGTTATGATCGGGCTTTTGAAGCCGGAGCAGTTTCAGGACGGGGACATCATAGAGGGGAGAACCCAGTATGCTACGATAGTCAAGAATCCCTACAATATGATCGAGTCGGCCAGGAGGGATTTTGAGTCTATTGAGAGGGAGAGAGGCTCTGACAGAGATATTAAAATCAGAGGACTTTTATCCTGCCTGGATTCTCTGGAGACGGCGGTGAACAAGCTGATGAACGCCTCCAAGGAGACAACCCCCTACGATGTGCAGCAGTCTATCTGGGAGAATGATATTCAGGGACTCTGTTCCATGATTCAGGACTACATAAACCAGTATATCTATTATGAGACTCTGAGAATGGAGCGTCTGCAGAAGGATCTGGAAACCCAGACAACCCGGCTGCTCATGATATACCTGGTACTGCTGGCTGCGGTGCTGACTGTGGGATTTGCGATTGCGGCAGCGATTGCCCGTTCCGTGACAGGGCCGGTGAAAGATCTCACGGAGACGGCCCGCAGGCTGGGGCAGGGGGATCTGAAGGCCCGGGCGGCCATGAGCGGCATGGCAGAGATCAATGTTCTGGCGAGAACCTTTAATATTATGAGCGATGAAATTGCTGGGTTGATGGATAAGACCAGGAGAGAACAGGAGAATCTGCGTGTGATGGAGCTGAAGCTGAGGCAGGAGCAGATTAACCCTCATTTCCTCTACAATACTCTGGACTCCATTGTCTGGATGGCAGAAGGGGGAAACAACAGGCAGGTAGTGGAGATGACCTCGGATTTGAGCGACTTCTTCCGGACAGTGCTCTCTGAAGGACACGATTTCATCACCATCGCAGAGGAGGAACAGCATATCAGAAGCTATCTGAAAATCCAGAAGATCCGCTATGAGGATGTGCTGGACTACCGGATAGAGATGGAGGAGAGGATCCGCAGCAGGGTGGTGCTCAAGATGATCCTCCAGCCTATCGTGGAGAATGCCCTCTACCATGGAATTAAGAATAAACGAGGAGGAGGCACAATCTCCATTCGCGGATATGAGGATAAAAACGGGATTGTCTTCGAGGTAGAGGATGACGGAACCGGAATGGATCAGGAAACTCTCTCAAAACTGAGAGAAAAGATAAAGAGCGGCAGAGAGGGCAGGGAGGAGCCGGTCAGAAAGAGCGGAGGCTTCGGACTGAGCAACGTGGCCCAGAGGCTTTCCATGTACTATGGAGAATCGTCGGCCCTTGTGATTGAATCAGAGAAGGGTGTGGGCACCTGCGTAAAGCTGTATCTGGGGCAGATTCCCCTTTCCCGCCGGGAGGATGAGAAAAGCAGAACAGAGCAGGTGCGGCCATGAGAGCTACCTTAAAAAAACATACCTTTATAGTAAAAAAATATACGTTTTATTATTGACAGAAAAAATTTCTTAAAAAAATTATACTTTTTTCAAAAGAAGCTCTGTTTAAAAAAGACAGGGCTTTTTTTATAATAAAGTTATCAGAAACGGAACTGAAAAAAGGAGGAAACAAATATGAAAAAGAGATTCTTATCAATCGCTTTGATGATGGCTATGTCAGCATCCCTGATCGCGTGCAGCTCTCAGGCAGAAGCACCGGCTGAGACAACAGCAGCAGGAACAGAGGCAGCTGACACAGAGGCAGCTTCTGAGGCAGGAGAGGAAGCAGCTGCCGATACAGCTGACGGCGATCTGATTACAGTGGGCTATGCACAGGTTGGCGCTGAGTCTGACTGGAGAACAGCTAACACAGAGTCCTTTAAGTCCACTTTCACAGAGGAGAACGGCTACAAGCTGATCTTTGATGATGCACAGCAGAAACAGGAAAATCAGATTAAGGCAATCCGTTCCTTCATCCAGCAGGATGTAGATTACATAGTTGTTGCCCCTGTTGTAGAGACAGGATGGGAGACAGTTCTCGAGGAGGCCAAGGAAGCAGGAATTCCGGTTATCCTTTCTGACCGTCAGATGCAGGTTTCCGATGACAGCCTGTATGAGTGCTGGGTAGGAGGAAACTTCATCAAAGAGGGCGAGACCTGCGGAAACTGGCTGGCTGATTACCTGGAGTCTCAGGGAAGAGCAGACGAGGACATCAACATCGTTACTATTCAGGGTACCATCGGCGCTTCTGCACAGATTGGACGTACAGAGGGATTCGGAAACATTCTGGAGCAGCATCCAAACTGGCATATGCTTGACATGCAGTCCGGAGACTTCACACAGGCTAAGGGCCAGGAAGTTATGGAGTCCTTCTTAAAGAGCTACGATGATATTGACGTAGTTGTATGCGAGAACGACAACTCCGCATTTGGTGCAATCGATGCCATCAAGGCAGCAGGAAAGACCTGCGGACCGGACGGAGACATCATCGTTGTAGGTTTCGACTCTGTAAAAGCTGCATTTGAGTCTATGATCGCAGGCGACATGAATGCTACCTTCGAGTGCAACCCGCTTCACGGACCTCGTGTAGATGAGATTATTCAGAAGTTGGAGGCAGGAGAGGAAGTAGAGAAGATTCAGTACGTTGACGAGGGATACTTCGACACAACAATGGATCTGGAGTCCATCCTGGAGACAAGAGCATACTAATTAAAAGCATATAAAGAAGAATCAGAGCAGCCCGATGATTCATCAGCTAAGATGCGGGGGCCGAAGGCGGAGGCCTTTGGCCCCCGCTTTCGCATTTCAGGGGAAATTCAACAGGATTTTCTGTGAGGTGAGAGAGCCCTGCCGGGCAGGAGCAAGCTCAGGTGAGGCAAAATCAGCCCTGGAAAAGACCCCCTGGGAGGGATTCTATACAGAAGGCTGACGGGCAGAATGGAAGGTAAGGAGGCAGGACGTTTATGGAACAGGGCAGCGTGCTAGAAATGAGACACATTTATAAAACGTTTCCGGGCGTGAAGGCTCTCCAGAACGTAGATTTTACCCTGAAAAAGGGAGAGATCCATGCACTGATGGGAGAGAACGGAGCAGGAAAATCCACGCTCATCAAGGTGCTTACGGGAGTGGAGGAGTTTGAGACGGGAGAGATCCGCGTTGACGGCATAGAAGGAAACGTCGTAAACAGAAGTCCCCAGGAGGCGCAGAAGAGAGGAATCAGCACCGTTTACCAGGAGATTAACCTCTGTCCGAATCTGACGGTTGCGGAAAATCTCTTCATTGGAAGAGAGCCGAGAAAGGGAGGATTTATTGACTGGAAGGAAATGAACCGCCGTTCGGCAAAGCTCTTAGAGGAGCTGGATATTCATGCGGATGTAACGAAGACAATCGACAATTATTCCATTGCCATCCAGCAGATGATCGCTATTGCGAGGGCAGTGGATATGTCGGCGAAGGTTCTGATCCTGGATGAGCCCACGTCCTCCCTGGATGACGGCGAGGTAGAAAAGCTGTTCTCCCTGATGCGCAGGCTCAAGGGAGAAGGGGTAGGCATCATTTTTGTCACCCACTTCTTAGAGCAGGTGTATGCAGTCTGCGACAAGATCACAGTTCTTCGAAACGGCCAGCTGGTGGGGCAGTACACAACGGCGGAGCTTCCCAGAGTACAGCTTGTGGCCAGAATGATGGGGAAGGATTTTGACGATCTGGCATCCATCAAGACAGAGAAAACAGAGATCCGGGAGAGCGAGGAGGATCTGGTTATCAAGGCGGTAGGCCTTGGAAAGAAGGGGTACATAAAGCCCTTTGATCTGGTTATCAGAAAGGGAGAGGTCGTAGGCTTTACGGGACTTCTCGGCTCCGGGCGATCCGAGACTGTAAGACTCCTGTACGGGGCGGAGAAGGCTGACTCCGGAGAACTTTTTGTGAAAGGACAGAAGCATCTGGCAAAGAACCCCCTCTCCTCCATGAACTGCGGTATGGCCTATCTTCCCGAGGATCGGAAAAACGAGGGAATCATTGCAGATCTCTCTGTGAGGGAGAATCTGATCCTGGCCCTCCAGGCTAAGAGAGGTGTGTTCAGGCTCCTTTCCAGAAAGCAGCAGGAGGAGTTCACGGACAAATACATCGAGATGCTGCAGATTAAGACTGCCAGCCGGGAGACGCCGATTAAATCCCTGTCGGGAGGAAATCAGCAGAAGGTTATCATCGGAAGATGGCTTCTTACAAATCCGGATTTCCTGATTCTCGACGAGCCTACAAGGGGAATCGATGTTGGAACCAAGACAGAAATCCAGAAGCTGGTGGTGGAGCTGGCCAAGAAGGGCATGGCTGTGGTATTTATCTCCTCCGAGATTGAGGAGATGCTCAGAACCTGCGATCGCATGGTCGTAATGAGGGACAGCACTAAGGTAGGCGAGCTTTACGGCGATGAGATGAATCAGGCCAGCATTATGGCAACCATTGCGGGAGGTCAGTGATATGAGTGGGACATTAAAAAATATTACGTCAAAGCGGCTGTTTCTGCCGATTTTCTGCCTGGCTCTGGTGCTTTTGATCAATGTGATTACCACGCCGGACTTTTTTCAGATCTCCGTGAGAGACGGAGTACTCTACGGATACATTATCGATATTATCAACCGTGCGTCAGAGCTTGTGATACTGGCAATCGGAATGACCCTGGTTGTCTCCGCCTCCGCCGGAACGGATATCTCCGTGGGCGCGATCATGGCTGTGAGTGCAGCAGTCTGCTGCAACCTGCTGACAGGCGGAGAGAGAGCCGCTACTGAGCTGGCAGCGCCTCTGTTCATGGGCTTTGGAGCAGCGCTCTTAGTGGGTATCCTCATCGGCTGCTTTAACGGTTTTCTCGTTGCAAAACTGAATATTCAGCCCATGGTGGCAACCCTTATTATGTTTACGGCAGGCCGCGGTATTGCCCAGCTGATTACAGACGGCCAGATTACCTATGTGAGGGTGGACAGCTATAAGCTGCTGGGCGCTTCGTTTCCGGGATTCCCGGTGCCCACGCCTTTTATTGTGGCAGTCATTATGGTGGCTGTGACGGCGCTGATTTTAAAGAAAACGGCTCTTGGAATGTACATACAGTCAGTAGGTATCAATAAACGGGCATCCAGGCTTATCGGAATCAAGGCCGTGTTTATTATTTTCCTTACTTATGCCTACTGCGGACTCTGTGCCGGACTGTCGGGACTGATTGCCTCCAGCCGTATCTACTCGGCGGATGCCAACAATATCGGACTGAACATGGAGCTGGACGCTATTCTGGCGGTGGCCATCGGCGGCAACTCCCTGGGCGGAGGAAAGTTTTCTCTGGCAGGCTCTGTGATCGGAGCCTATACGATCCAGGCCCTCACCACAACCCTGTACGCTATGCATGTATCTTCGGATCAGGTTCCTGTCTATAAGGCGGTTGTGGTTGTCATCATTGTGGCACTCCAGTCACCGGGATTTGCCAGATGGAAAAAATCTCTGTCCAGAAAGCAAGAGAAAATGCAGCTTGAGGGAAAGGAGGCTTAACTATGAAACAGAGAAAAAAAATGAATCAGAACAGCTTCCTTCTGCTTATCACGATTCTTCTGTTCTTTATTATGTACGGAATCGGCTGCGTGGTGTTTAAGGATGTTGGCTTTGCAAAAACACAGAACTTTTTGAACCTGTTTATCTCCAATGCGGGACTGATTGTCATCGGCATCGGAATGACAGTGGTTATGATCACGGGAGGCATTGACATCAGCGTGGGCTCCTTTGTGGCTATGGCCTGTATGATGCTTGCGTGGATGATGGAGCGGGGCGGAATCGGAGCAGTCCCCGCAGTGATCATTGTCCTTGTGACAGGCGTGGTATTCGGCCTGGTGCAGGGCTTCCTGGTAGCCTATATGGATATCCAGCCCTTTATTGTGACGCTGGCGGGAATGTTCTTTGCCAGAGGTATGACGGCGATTATTTCCAAGGATATGATAAGCATTACCAATGAAACTTTCATGGCATGGGCGAAGGCCAAGATCTATCTTCCCTTCGGAGGCTACTTAAATAAAAAGGGAATTCTGATCCAGCCGTATATTTACCCGACGGTTGTCATTGCCCTGCTTCTGGTGGTGCTGGCATTTATCATGCTCAAGTATACGAAGTTCGGCCGCAGCCTTTACGCCGTGGGAGGCAACGAGCAGTCTGCCATGATGATGGGACTGAATGTGCGGAAGGTGAAGCTGAAAGCTTACGTGCTGGACGGATTTCTCTGCGGCGTGGGCGGCGTGCTGTTCTGCCTGAATACGCTGGGCGGCTTTGTGGAGCAGGCAAAGGGCTTTGAGATGGACGCCATCGCCTCCTCTGTTATCGGCGGAACTCTCCTGACAGGAGGTGTGGGAAATGTCTTCGGAACGCTGTTCGGTGTTCTGATTAAGGCTACCATCGAGGCTTTTATCACCTTCCAGGGAACTCTGTCCTCCTGGTGGACCAGAATCACCATTGCAGCTCTTCTCTGCTTCTTCATCGTGCTCCAATCTGTGCTGGCCATGATCAAGAAGGGCGGAAAGCAGGATTAGAAGGCAGCTGATGCCGGAAGAGACAGACGGAAATGAAAATATCAGGGCCGGAAGAAAAGATATCCGGCCCGGGAAACTGAGAAAGAAAATCACAGCAGCGACAGGAGGAAAGAGGAATGATTTTAACGGGAAAGAAATATAAATTCTGGTTCTGTACAGGCTCTCAGGATCTCTACGGAGACGAATGTCTGGCCCATGTGGCAGAGCATTCCAGGATTATTGTGGAGAAGCTCAATGAAAGCGGAAGACTGCCCTTTGAGGTGGTGTGGAAGCCGACTCTGATCACCAATGAGGTGATCCGCAAAACCTTCAATGAGGCCAATCAGGATCCGGACTGCGCAGGAGTCATCACATGGATGCACACCTTCTCACCGGCCAAAAGCTGGATTCTGGGACTTCAGGAGTACAGAAAGCCTCTGTGCCATCTGCACACCCAGTTCAACAGGGAGATTCCCTATGACGCCATAGACATGGATTTTATGAATGAGAACCAGTCGGCTCACGGAGGAAGAGAGTATGGCCACATTGTTTCCCGCATGGGGATCGAGAGAAAGGTGATCGTAGGCTTCTGGGATGACAGCGAGGTTCAGGATGCCCTTGCCTCCTGGATGAGAACAGCAGTGGGCGTGATGGAGTCCTCCCACATCCGCGTGATGCGTGTGGCCGACAACATGAGAAATGTAGCCGTGACAGAGGGAGACAAGGTGGAAGCCCAGATCAAGTTTGGCTGGGAGGTTGACGCCTACCCGGTGAACGAGATTGTGGACTGTGTAAACTCTGTCTCTAAGGCAGACACAGATGCCCTTACAGAGGAATATTACAGCAGATACCAGATTCTCACAGAGGGAAGAGACGAGAAGGAATTCAGAGATAAGGTGGCTGTGCAGGCCCAGATTGAGCTGGGCTTCGAGCGGTTCCTGGATGAGAAGAACTACCAGGCCATTGTCACCCACTTCGGAGATCTGGGAGGTCTGAAGCAGCTGCCGGGACTTGCTATCCAGAGGCTCATGGAGAAGGGCTACGGCTTCGGAGCAGAGGGAGACTGGAAGACAGCGGCCATGGTGCGCCTGATGAAGATCATGGCTGAGGGCGTTCCGGGGGCAAAGGGAACCTCCTTCTTTGAGGACTATACCTACAACCTGGTAAAGGGCCGGGAGGGAATCCTGCAGGCCCATATGCTGGAGGTATGCCCCACTGTGGCAGACGGCCCCATCTGCATCAAGGAGCAGCCGCTGAGCATGGGAGACAGAGAGGATCCGGCGAGACTTGTGTTTACGGCCAAGGAGGGGAAGGGAGTTGCGGTGTCCCTCATTGACCTGGGCGAGAGGTTCCGTCTGATTATCAATGAGGTGGATGTGAAGAAGGCGGAAAAGCCGATGCCGAAGCTTCCGGTAGCCACGGCCTTCTGGACGCCTCAGCCTGATTTAAAGACAGGAGCCGCAGCATGGATCTATGCAGGAGGCGCTCACCATACAGCCTTCTCCTATGATCTGACGGCAGAGCAGATGGGAGACTGGGCAAACGCCATGGGCATTGAGGCTGTGTATATTGACAGAGATACGAATTTAAGACAGTTCAGAAATGAGCTGAGATGGAACGAGGCTTTCTACAAGTTCAGATAGTCAGAAGGCAAACAGGGAAAGGCCAGGCAGAGGCCGGCTGGAAAGAGGTGGAGACAATGAGCCGAAGTATAGAGGAAATCAGAGAGGATATAAGGGAAGGGAGAACGGCTCTGGGAATTGAGTTTGGCTCGACGAGAATCAAGGCAGTTCTCACAGACAGCTCCCTGGCCCCGGCGGCCCAGGGAAGCCACAGCTGGGAAAATCGGCTGGAAAACGGAATCTGGACTTATCCGGAGGAGGAAATTATCGCGGGGCTTCAGTCCTGTTACAGGGATCTGGCCCGGAATGTGAGGGAAACCTACGGAACAGAGCTGGAAACCGTGGGTTCCCTGGGAATCAGCGCCATGATGCACGGCTATATGGCCTTCGGGGAGGACGGAAATCTTCTCGTGCCCTTCAGGACCTGGAGAAATACCATGACCAGGGAGGCGGCAGAGAAGCTGACGAAGCTCTTTTCCTACAACATTCCCCAGAGATGGAGCATCGCCCATCTGTATCAGGCCATGCTGAATGGGGAAGAGCACCTGGGCAGGCTGTCCTTTCTGACAACCCTGGCAGGGTATATTCACTGGCGCCTCGCCGGGGAGAAGGTGCTGGGCGTAGGTGATGCCTCCGGCATGTTCCCTATAGACAGCAAAACGGGAACCTACAGCCGGGAGATGATGGAAAAATTTGAAGCTCTCAGGGAGGAGATGGGATACCGGTGGTCCCTTCCAGGGATTCTTCCGAAGGTGCTCCCGGCAGGAGAGGAGGCGGGAACTCTCACCAGGGAGGGCGCCGCTCTTCTGGACCCTGCCGGTGTGCTGAAAGCGGGAGTCAGGCTTTGCCCTCCTGAGGGAGATGCCGGAACCGGCATGACGGCTACCAACAGTGTGGCTGAGAGAACGGGAAATGTATCGGCGGGGACATCTGTATTTTCCATGATTGTCCTGGAGCAGGAGCTGAAAAAGGTGCACCCGGAGATCGATATGGTGACGACACCTACGGGCAGGCCGGTGGCGATGGTGCACTGCAATAACTGCACCTCGGATTTGAACGCCTGGGTCGGCCTGTTTGGGGAGTTTGCCGAGCTTATGGGATTCCCCACGGAGCCGGATAAGCTCTATGGAAGCCTTTACAGGGAGGCCCTGAAGGGGGATGCAGACTGCGGCGGTCTGTTTGCCTGCGGCTATCTTTCCGGAGAGCCGATTACAGACTTTACTGAAGGCCGTCCCATGTTTTTCCGTCTGCCGGACAGCCGCTTCCACCTGGCCAACTTCATGAGGAGCCATCTGTACAGCTCCCTGGCCACCTTAAAGATCGGCATGGATCTTCTCACAGAGGAGGAGGACGTGAAGCTGGACCGCCTGATGGGCCATGGAGGTCTGTTTAAGACGGCCGGGGTAGGCCAGAGGATAATGGCCGCAGCTGCCATGACACCTGTCTCCGTCATGGAGACGGCAGGAGAGGGAGGCCCCTGGGGGATGGCTCTTCTGGCTTCCTACATGACTGAGGGGAAGGGAGAGTCTCTGGAAGAATATCTGGAAAGACGGGTGTTCGCAGATACCAGGGCGACCACCATAGAGCCGGACGAGGCAGATGTGAAGGGATTTCAGGCGTATATGAAGCGGTACCGGGCAGGTCTCGCAGCAGAGAGAGCGGCTGTGGAGGCTGTGCGCGGGTAACAGCAGCAGGAAAAGGAGCAGGATTATGCTGGAGGAACTGAAAAAACAGGTATATGAGGCCAATATGGAGCTTCCGAGGCTGGGCCTTGTGACATTTACCTGGGGAAATGTATCGGGAATCGACAGGGAGAAGGGACTGTTTGTCATAAAGCCGTCGGGAGTGGAGTATGAGAAGCTGACGCCGGAGGACATGGTGGTCATGAGCCTGGATGGAGAGAAGGTGGAGGGAGAGCTGAATCCCTCGTCGGACACGAAGACGCACATGGTTCTGTACCGCCGTTTTCCGGACATCGGAGGGATCGTTCACACACACAGTCCGTGGGCGACCTCCTGGGCCCAGGCAGGCAGGAGCATCCCCTGCTACGGAACTACCCATGCAGATTATATTTACAGGGATGTCCCCTGTGCCAGATGCCTTACAAAAGAGGAGCTGGATGAGGACTACGAGAAGAATACGGGAATTGTGATCGGAGATCTGTTTGAGAAGGAAGGAATTGACTACCGGGCAGTTCCCTGCGTCCTGTGCAGATGTCACGGCCCCTTTGCCTGGGGAGAGAATCCTCACATGGCAGTCCACAATGCGGCAGTGCTTGAGGAGGTGGCCAGGATGGCCGCCCGCACGGAATGGCTGAATCCTGAGGTGAAGGAGGCGTCGGCCTACCTTCAGGATAAACATTACTTCAGAAAGCACGGGCCTGGCGCCTACTATGGACAGGAGAAGAAGTAGGCAGATTCCGGGACTGAAACAGAGAAAAGCAGCTTAAATTCACAGAGAAAAGGGCAGAGTCCTTCTGCAGCCGTTTTGGAAGCAGAAGGACTCTGTCTTTTTTTGAGTACAAGGTGAAAGGGGAAAGAAGCATTGACAACCAGGAGCCCTTCCAGTAAAATTTGGTAATAGCAAAAGGATGGGAGACGGAGCCTGCAGGAGGCAGGAGAAATGTGTCAGCCGTTAAAGAAACATGGAGTTTTACGCAGAACAGGTGTGAAAAGACCGCTGCAGGGGGATTATACAGGAGATAAAAGATGAAAAAACTATGGCACACATATGACCGGATGAGAGATATAGTTTGTATCTTAAATGCAGACACTCAGGAGATTGTATACATAAATCCCCATGGCCTGAGGATGCTGGGATTTCGTTCCCTGGAGGAGCTTGGGAAAGACTTCCGTTCAGAGACACTGCAGAACCTTGACGGACTTATTACAGCCTGCGGGCAGGAGGAGACGCCGGATGGAGGGCCTGATGAAAAACTCTGGAAAAATATGGTGGACGGGCTTGTTTATGCTGTAAGAAGCGGCTTTTTTGAGGTGGGAGGAGAGAGGTTCAGAATCCAGACTGCCAGTGAATGCAGGGAGGAGGAACTGCATGAGTATCAGTCTTCTTTCGGACGCTTTCTCAGAAAATATTATTTTGATACAGAAATGTTTTTTCATTCAGTGTCAGCTCGTGAAATGCCGGTATATGTTTTCTTCGGCGATGTGCAGGAGGATGTCTACTATGTCTCAGATAAGTTAAGAGAGGAGTTAGGGCTTTCTTCCAACCTGGTTCATCAGCTGTTCAGGCAGGCAGAGCCGTTTGTCTACGAGAAAGATCGGGAGAACTATAAGCGGGGACTTTTAAGTGTGATGGAGGAAAGACGGGAATTTTACAGCCAGCGTCTGAGATTTCAGGGAATGGACAAAAGAATCCGATGGATGTGCTGCTGGGGAATTATCAAGTGGGACGGGGACAGACCTCTGTTTTTCTCGGGCTGCATGACAGATTTGGAAGACGAGTTCTCAGCGGATTCTGTGACAGGTCTCCTGCGTTACCCGGCAGCTGTCAGAAGACTTACCGCTCTGAGCGAGGAAAAAGAGCAGGCGACGGTGTTCGGCATTGGACTCAGCCGCTTTTCCGTGATCAATGACTCTCTGGGACGTATGGAGGCAGACAGGCTCCTCAGACAAATCTGCGCACAGCTTCGGGAAAGACTTTACGGATTTGAGCTGTACCGGATGGACGGAGTCCGTTTCCTTGCAGTTTGTCCCGGCCAGGTGCCAGATGTGAGAATATCCGGCATTATCCGCCAGTGTATTCAGGAGTGCTACCGGAAAAAAGGAATCGAGATGAAAAATCCCTGTGCTCTGGGTATGCTGCGCTGTCCAGAAGACGGGAGAAGCGGAATGGAACTGATCGAGAGGGTGATGACCTGCATCTACTATGCAAAACGGAATCCCGAACAGGGAGTCCTGCGGTTTTCGTGGGATATGCTGGAAAAGCGTCAGAAAGAGGCAGAGATGTCTCTGGAGCTGTGCCGGAATGTCAGAGATCAGTTCAAGGGGTTCCGGGTAGTGATTCAGCCTATTGTAGAGGGAGAGACAGGGAGAATCAAGGGAGGAGAGATCCTGAGCCGCTGGGAGTGCAGGGGGACAGCTGTTTCACCGGAATGCTTTATTATGCTGATGGAGGAGAATAAGCAGATTCTGGCCTTTGGAAAGTGGGTTTTTGAACAGGCTGTTCTGGCCTGTCGCAGCTTTATGAAAGAGCGTCCTGATTTTACTGTGTCGTTTAATGTGAGCTATCTTCAGATTACTGACAGCAGTTTTCTTCCTTTTATGAAGGAAACGCTGTCAAGATATGGAGTTTCCGGCAAAAATTTAATCCTGGAACTGACAGAGACACATTTTGATGAGGCTCCTGAGCATCTGGAGAGGCTGGTCAAAGAATGCAGAGCTATGGGGATGAAGCTGGCTCTGGATGATTTTGGGAAAGGATATTCTAACCTTCAGATGCTGCTGCGCTATCCGGTGGATCTGGTAAAGCTGGATCGGGAGATAATGAGAGAGATAGCTCAGTCCAGAACCAGCAGAGAGCTGGTGAAAAGTATTGTCCTCGCATGTCACAGAGCGGATAAGAAAGTATGCGTGGAAGGGGTGGAGACGGAGACAGAGCTTGGAATTGTTAAGAGAATGAAGGCTGATTATGTACAGGGCTACTACTTTTATCGTCCGCTGAACACACAAGAGCTTCTGACAAAGATTTCAGGCGCCTGAGGGTAACAGAAACCATAGATGGATATCTGCAGCCCAGCTAAGCGGTGCTGGAATAGAAATCCCTGATTCTGGAAAAGATAGAAACAGCGGAAGGCAGAACGCGCCTGCCGTCAGAACACACGGATACCCGGCGAGGAGGCCGGAAATATCTGATATCAAGATTCAGGAGGGATTTGCATGGAACCGATTTTAAAGACCAGCGAGACGGCAAAAAATCTGATGAGGGCCTTTGCAGGTGAGAGCCAGGCAAGAAACCGCTATACCTTTGCGGCATCAGCGGCAAAAAAGGAGGGCTTTCCCGTCATCCAGGCGGTATTCCAGTTTACAGCCAATCAGGAGAAGGAACACGCAGAACTGTTTTACAAATTTTTACAGGAGATGACAGGAGATACCATACACATTGACGGCGGCTATCCGGTGGATACCTACGACCGCACGCTGGATCTGCTGAAAGCCGCCAGACACAATGAATTTGAGGAATATGAGAATGTCTACAAGCAGTTCGGGGATATTGCCCTGGATGAAGGCTTTGACCGGGTGGGACAGGTATTCCACATGGTGGCAGATATAGAGAAAACCCACGGTGACCGGTTTGATCTGTTTGCAGGCCTTCTGGAGAGGGGCCAGCTCTTTGCCTCTGAGGTGGAGACGGGCTGGGTGTGCTTAAACTGCGGCTATGTGTATCACGGAACCTTTGCGCCGAAATACTGTCCGGTCTGCGAGCATGAACAGGGCTGGTTTATCCGCATGGAGCTTACCCCCTATGCCGGGGCCTATAAGCCCTGGAAGAACCTTTAGAAGGCAGCAGGATAAAAGACAAAGAAAGTGCAGAAAGCCAGGCCAGGCATTCAGAGATTGGAGGAATTATGGATTTATTCAGGACAGCGGCAGCAGCTCTGTCTGCAGCGGCGGCGGCCTCTTTTGCCCGATCAGAATACGAAAAGCGTCATTTTGTCACGGAAACGTTTGAGATTTCGTCTGATAAGCTAAAAACGCCGGAGAGGAACCTTGTGTTTCTCTCCGACCTACATAGTAATGAGTTCGGGGAGGAAAACGAAAGGCTTCTCAGGGCAATTGACAGGATTCGTCCGGATGCCGTGCTGATCGGCGGAGATATGATGGTGTGCAAAAAGGGAAAGCTGGATCTTACGGTCTGCCTGAACCTGGTGGAGAGGCTGGCGTCAAAGTATCCCGTATACTATGCAAACGGCAACCATGAGGAGAGGATGAACCGTGAGAGAGAACATTACGGGAACAGCTACGACCGGTTTCGGGAGGCCCTTGAGCAGGCGGGAGTCACCTATCTGTCAGACTGCTCGGCCTGCCTGGGGGAGGATATGAGAATCACAGGCTGCAACATGAAAGAGCGCTATTACCGCCACCGCTTTACAGTGCCGCAGATGGAGGAAGGGGAGCTGGAACGCCATGTGGGGAAGGCTGACAGGGAAAGATTTCAGATTCTGATGCTTCATTCTCCGCTGTTTTTTGACTGCTGCCGCAGGTGGGGAGCCGATCTGACGCTCTGCGGCCATTTCCACGGCGGCACCATCCGTCTTCCCTTTCTGGGGGGCGTTATGACGCCTCAGTATCAGTTTTTTCTGCCGTGGTGTGCGGGACAGTTTGACAGAGAGAAAAAGACGATGATCGTAAGCAGGGGACTGGGGACCCATTCGATTAATATCAGGCTGAACAACAGGCCTCAGCTGGTTCATATCAGGCTGAAGAAGGGCAGATAGAGAGAAAGGGAGAAGATTTTCTGTGATTTCGCTGTGACAGAAAATCTTCTCCCTTTTTAATATAACAGGAAACTTCGTTCCCTGTTATATTAAAACGCTCCGCGGGGATCGCACTGCGGCGAAAAGGAAAATGTCGCTTTCGCGACCCGCCGCAGGCGGAGAATCCTGCTTCGCAGGATTCTTTCTTGTTCAATAGGAAATTTCATTTCCTATTGAACAAAAATGACGTTGATGCGCACTCGCGCGCAAGGTAAAAATTGCCTGAAGGCAACCGCGCTCGGCGCGAGTGTGCGCCAAGGCGCACACTTTTTTGTGGATAAATTCAATTACGACGAACATTTGCCGCAGAGGCCGCAGGCGGAGGGGGCGGTGGCGCAGCCTCCCATGGCTGTCTCCCGCAGCTCCGGGGGAAGGCGTCTTCCCACGCTGTACATCACTTCCAGCATCTCGTCAAAGGGGATAAGCTGGCGCACATGGCTGAGGGCCAGTTCCGCGGCTACCAGGGCGTTTGCGACTCCGGCTGCATTCCGCCCCTGGCAGGGACATTCCACCAGGCCGCTGATAGGATCGCAGACAAGGCCCAGCATATTCATGAGAACTGTGGAGGCAGCATCCAGACACTGAGATGGGGAGCCTCCCATCAGTTCCACTGCGGCGGAGGCAGCCATGGCCGACGCAACGCCGACCTCGGCCTGACATCCGCCTACAGCCCCTGCTACGGTAGCGTTGCGCATGGCCAGGTAGCCCACGGCACCGGCATTGAACAGCACGTCAACGATTCTGTCATCGCAGATGTGATATTCCTCCTTTAAGGCCAGTAAGAGGCCTGGGACAATGCCTGAGGAGCCTGCCGTGGGAGCTGCCACGATGAGGCCCATGGAAGCGTTGACCTCCAGAACAGCCATGGCGTAGGCGATGCCCCGGTCCAGCACGCCGCCTCCGATATTCTCTCCCTTTGCCCGGTGTTCACTCAAAAGTCTGGCTTCCCCGCCGATAAGGCCCCCCATGGACTTCTTAGGGGAGAGGATGGGAGAGAAAGCAGCCTCTTTCATAATTTCCAGCACCCGCTTCATGCGAGCACAGACAAGTTCGTCGGTGGTTTCCCCCAGTTCGCACTCTCTTAGCTTCATCACCTCAGAGATAGGGAGACGGTGTGTCTGGCACAATTTCAGCAGTTCTTTTCCATTCTTAAAATCCATGATTTTCCTTCCTCCCTTACAGTTGTATCAGCATGACATCTTTCACATCGGGATTTTCCTTGATCCGGTCCGGGATGCCTTCAGGGAGGATGCCGTCAAATTCCACAATGCTGTAGGCGGTGCTCCCTTTGGATTCACGAAAGAGCTTCAGGAAGGCGATATTGATATTGGCCCGGTTGAGGCAGTCGGTGATATGGGCGATGACTCCCTGCCTGTCCCGCTGAATTACGATCAGCGTGTTGTATTCGCCTGAGAAATCCACCTCCACCTGATTGATACGCGTGATGCGGACCTTTCCGCCGCCCAGAGATTCGCCGCGCACTGTCATCACACGGCCTGAGTCACTGGTCATGCGGATGTCGACGGTATTGGGATGGATCTCTGTTTCTGTCTCGTCGGGGGTGAAGGTATATAAAAGTCCCCGGTCGGCGGCGATGGAGAAGGAGTCGGGAATCCTCTTGTCATCTGTGTGAAAGCCCATGATTCCGCCGAGAAGCGCCCGGTCGGTGCCGTGACCCCGGTAAGTTTTGGCAAAGGAGCCATACAGGGTGAAGTCCACCTGTTTTAAGGAGCCGCCCGGCATCATCTTCCGGGCTAGGAGGGCGATGGAGGCAGCTCCGGCTGTGTGTGAGCTGGAAGGGCCGATCATGTTGGGCCCCAGAACGTCAAATACACTGATAAAAGCCATAGAAATTCAGCTCCCTTCTTTAAGCGTTTTTTTCGATAAATTTATGATAGATGGTGTCTACAATCACGCCGATGGCGTTGTCGCCGGATACATTGCAGGCTGTTCCGAAGGAGTCCTGTGTAATGTAGAGGGCAACCATGATGGCGCAGATAGGGCCGTCCGGATCGCCGGCTGCGGTGCCGAAGATCATGTAGAGAAACGGCAGGGCAGTCATAATAGAACCGCCCGGAGCGCCCGGTGATGCCACCATAGCAATGCCCAGAGTCATGATAAAGGGAATGACGGTGGACAGGCTGATGGGGAGCTGGTTCATCAGACAGACGGCAGTGGCGCAGGCTGTGATGGTGATCATGGAGCCTGCCATGTGGATATTGGCGCAGAGGGGAACGACGAAATTGCGGATCTGCTCGCAGATGCCGTCAGCCCTGGCGCATTCCAGATTGACCGGGATGGTGGCCGCGGAGGACTGGGTTCCCAGGGCTGTGGTGTAGCCTGGAATCTGGTTCCTGATCAGGGTGACAGGATTCTTGTGGCTGATAACTCCTGCCAGGGTGAACTGCACGGCAATGCAGATCAGGTGCATGACAATGACAACCAGGAATACCTTCCAGAGTATGCCGAGAATGGCAAAAGTCTTTCCGGAACGTGTCATATCCACAAAGGTTCCGCAGATATAGAGGGGAAGGAAGGGAATGATGGCCGTGTGCAGCACCCTGTCGATAATGCCTGAGAAGTCCTTCATGCCGTTGTAGAGGGTGTCGCTGATCTCCCTTCCGCGCATGGCTGACAGGCAAAGCCCCAGCATAAAGGCGAAGACTACGGCAGAAAGCGTGTCCATTAAGGGGATAATGGAGATGCTGAAGTAGGGTTCAAGGGAAACGCCGGATGTGGCGGCAATCTGCGCCATGGCGCCCTTGCTCATAAAGTGCGGAAACAGACTCCTTGCAACCAGATAGGAGCAGGAGCCTGCCGCAAGGGTGGAAGCGTAGGCAATGGCAACAGTTATGAGAAGCAGCTTTCCGGCACCCTGGGACAGATCTGCGATTCCCATGGTAACGTAGGCCAGGATCATAAGGGGGATGACAAATTTCAAAAAGGTACTGAAAATACCGGAGGCGGTAACCACGGCACGGCAGACCGGCTCCGGCAGGAACTGACCAATCAGAATACCGAGAATAATGGCAATAATCAGCCTAGGAACTAGGCCCAGCTTTTTCTTTTTCTTTTCCATAAGTACAAAATTCTCCTTTGTATTGGTATGAGAAGGAAGAGAGGGCTTCAGCAAATGCTCTCCAAAGCCGCCTTTGTACAGCTGTCTGGCAGGAGCACGATTGACGTCTTTGTGGGACTATTGTATCATAATTAGTATACATTATTCAAATTCTTAAAATATATAGATTTGTTGAAAAAAATTAATACTGAAAAATTAATGCTGAAATTTAATACTGAAGGGAAATCGTCCGGGAGGAGCCGGAACGGTTAGCTGAACCTGCCGGGATGAATCCGGGCAGAGGCTTATGGACGCCCTATCAGGGCAGAAATTTCTGCAGCTTCTGCAGCTGAGGTATGGCAGGATCTGTGACGCAGGTTTACTTTGAATGGAAAATCTGCTATACTGAGATTTTCTGAGATTTTATGAAACGGAACGGATGACGGTGTGAATGCGCACAGGGGACAGAGAATATGGGAATTTCTTACAAGCTGGAGCATTTCGAGGGACCTCTCGATCTGCTTTTGCATCTGATCGAAAAAAATAAGGTAAGCATTTACGATATTCCGATTGTGACGATCACAGAACAGTATTTAGACTATGTGAACCACATGGATACCAGAGATCTGGACTTAGTCAGCGAGTTTCTGGTGATGGCGGCTACGCTGCTTGACATTAAGGCAAGGATGCTGCTTCCTAAGGAGGAAAAGCCGGAGCGGGAAGGGGAGGATCCGAGGGCTGAGCTGGTGAGACGCCTGCTGGAATACAAGATGTATAAGTTTATGGCCAGAGAGCTGGAGGAGATGGAAGAGGGGGCGGAGCGCCTTCTGTTTAAAGGGCCTACGATTCCGGAGGAAGTGGCAAAATATGAGGAGCCGGTGGATCTGGACAGCCTTCTGGACGGCCTGACTCTGGCAAAGCTCCAGGAGATATTCGAATCTGTGCTCCGCAGGGGCGACAACAGGAGAGACCCGGTGAGAAGCAGCTTTGGAACCATAAAAAAAGAGCCGGTAAGTCTGGAAGAAAAGCTCACCTTCGTACTGTCTTATGCCAGAAAAAACAGGAGGTTCAGTTTCAGGCAGATGCTGGAATACTCCAGGGACAGGATGGAGATCGTCGTTTCCTTTCTGGCAGTGCTGGAACTGATGAAGGTCGGAAGAATCCGCCTGTCACAGGCATCCATAGACGATGATATGTACATAGAGGCGCTGGAGCCTGAGGAAGAAGAGGCGCCGGAGAACTTCCGGGAGGAGGGCTCAGGCTCTGAAAGCTGAATACGGAGAAAATTCGGGGCACCGGGTGCAGGAAGGGCGGCAGCAGCCAGGGAGTCTGCCGGCCAGGGACAGGCGCCATAAAAGCAGGAGGCATAGAAACGGGAGATAAGCGATGGATAAAAGAGAGGGAGCAGAATTAAAAAGGGAAGAGGCCATAGTGGAGGCGGTTCTCTTTACCATGGGAAAATCGGTGGAGCTTAGGCAGCTTGCCGCTGCCATCGGAAAAAGCGAGGAGGAGGCAAAAGAGGCGGTGTCGGAGCTTTCCAGGCGGTATGACAGGGAGAAGAGGGGGCTTCGCATCATCGAGCTTTCAGGCAGCTATCAGATGTGTACCAGGGCTGAGTATTATGAGAATCTGATCCGCGTGGCAAAGGCGCCCAAAAAGCAGGTGCTGTCAGACGTGGTTCTGGAGACACTGTCCATTATCGCCTATAAACAGCCGATCACAAAGATTGAGATTGAGCAGATCCGGGGAGTGAAGTCGGATCACGCGGTGAACCGCCTTATCGAGTACAACCTTGTCTATGAGGTGGGACGTCTGGACGCCCCGGGGCGGCCGGCACTGTTTGCCACTACGGAGGAGTTTCTGCGCAGGTTCGGTGTGGGAAGCATGGAGGAGCTGCCGGTGATTGATCCCCAGCAGCTTGACGAGTTCAAGCTGGAGGTGGAGGAGGAGCTGTCCATGAACCCGGAGGAGCTGCAGGCTGTGCTGGAGACGGCAGCGGCATCAGAGAAGGAGGATGGGAAAGCGGAAGAGGGAGAAACCGAAGGAGAAGGCGAAGGGAAAAAACAGGAGCAGGAATAGAGAGCTGGCGAAAATTCGGAAACAGTCTGGACGCCCCTGACAGGCAGGGCGTTCGTCTCGTTTCTGTTTTTTTGCGCTGAAAGCTATACCTGTGCCGATGAAAGCGGGCAGGGATGTGCCGGGTTTTGCAGACTGTTTCCATCTGGCTTCTGGGCAGGAAAGATTAGCCCTGCATGTATACAGAAAAAAGTTTTTCTGGTTTCTTCCGCACAGGATAAGGCTTTACGGCCTGTCAAGCATTTTTTGAGGGAAAATGGCTCTTGACTTCCTATAGGGCAGATGATACGATAGGGTTCAGGTATGACACAGGATATTGTGTTTGAAGTGATAAATACGACTAAATATAGTTTATTGTATACAATATATTGTGCTGACAGCCGGGCCGTGTCCGGCTTTTGTATTCTATGAAAAGGCAGCACAGGAGCAGGATATCAAGGAGGTAAAGGGAAATGAAGTGCAGCGAGATAAAAGTGATAAAGAAGGACGGAACCAGGGAGGATTTTAATGTCCAGAAGGTGGTAGTGGCAGTGAACAAGTCCGCCGAGAGGGCCATGATCCAGTTCTCACAGGCGGAGCTCAACTTTATCTGTCAGTTTGTGGAGGAGAAGGCAGAGGCTCTTGGGACTGCTGAGATTCCCATCGCCCAGATGCACAATCTGGTGGAGGGAGCTCTTGAGAGGGTCAACCCTCTCGTGGCCAAGAGCTACCGGGATTACCGCAACTATAAGCAGGACTTTGTGCAGATGCTGGATGAGGTTTACAAGAAGAGCCAATCTATCATGTATATCGGCGACAAGGAAAATTCCAACACAGACAGCGCCCTGGTATCCACAAAGAGAAGCCTGATTTTCAACGAGCTGAATAAGGAGCTCTATAAGAAGTTTTTCATGACGGTGGAGGAGCTTCAGGCCTGCCGCGACGGTTATCTCTACATCCATGATATGTCTGCCCGCAGAGATACGATGAACTGCTGCCTTTTCGACGTAAAGAGCGTGCTGACAGGGGGATTCGAGATGGGAAACCTCTGGTACAATGAGCCAAAGACTCTGGATGTGGCCTTTGACGTCATCGGAGATATCGTCCTGAGCGCCGCCAGCCAGCAGTACGGAGGCTTTACGGTTCCCAGCGTGGAGGAGATTCTGGCGCCCTATGCGGAGAAATCCTATGCAAAATACATTGAAAAATATACGGGGCTCGGGCTTAATGAGAAGAAGGCCGAGGAGGTGGCCTGGGCCGATGTCCAGAGGGATATGGAGCAGGGATTCCAGGGCTGGGAGTATAAGTTCAACTCTGTTTCCTCCAGCCGCGGAGACTATCCGTTTATTACCATGACAGCGGGAACCGGAAGGAGCCGCTTCGCGAAGATGGCCACCATCACCATGCTGGACGTGAGAAGAAAGGGACAGGGAAAGGAAGGCCACAAAAAGCCGGTGCTGTTCCCGAAGCTGGTGTTCCTCTACGATGAAAACCTGCACGGACCGGGAAAGGAGCTGGAGGACGTATTTGAGGCGGGAATCCGCTGTTCCTCCAAGACCATGTATCCCGACTGGCTGTCCCTGACCGGCGAGGGCTATATTGCCGGCATGTACAAAAAATATGGAAAGATTATCTCCCCCATGGGCTGCCGCGCCTTCCTCTCTCCCTGGTATGAGAGAGGCGGCATGGAGCCGGCGGACGAGAACGACGTGCCGCGCTTTGTGGGACGCTTTAACATTGGCGTCGTGAGCCTCCACCTTCCGATGATTCTCGCCAAGGCAAGGCAGGAGAGCCGCGATTTCTATGAGGTGTTAGACTACTATCTGGAGCTGATCCGAAAGATCCACATCCGCACCTATGCTTACCTGGGCGAGATGCGCGCCTCCACGAACCCGCTGGCCTACTGCGAGGGCGGCTTCTACGGCGGACACCTGGGCCTTCACGACAAAATCAAGCCTCTGTTAAAGACAGCAACGGCGTCCTTCGGCATTACTGCCTTCAACGAGCTTCAGGAGCTTTACAACGGAAAGTCACTGGTGGAGGACGGACAGTTTGCCCTGGAGGTGCTCCGGCACATTAATGACAAGGTGAACCAGTTCAAGAAGGAGGACGGAAACCTCTATGCCATCTACGCAACTCCTGCTGAGAATCTGTGCGGCTTACAGGTAAAGCAGTTCAGAAAGAAATACGGAATTATCGAGAATGTGTCCGACAGGGAGTATGTGAGCAACGGTTTCCACTGCCATGTGACGGAGGACATTACCCCGATTCAGAAGCAGGATCTGGAGTACCGTTTCTGGGAGCTGTCAAACGGCGGAAAGATCCAGTATGTGAAATATCCGATTGCCTACAACACAGATGCCATCCGCACCCTGGTGCGCAGGGCTATGAAGATGGGCTTTTACGAGGGCGTGAACCTGTCCCTGTCCTACTGCGATGACTGCGGCCATGAGGAGTTAAACATGGACGTATGCCCCAAGTGCGGCAGCAGGAACCTCACAAAGATTGACAGGATGAACGGCTACCTGAGCTATTCCCGCGTAAAAGGCGATACAAGGCTCAACGATGCGAAGATGGCGGAGATTGCCGAGCGAAAATCCATGTAAAGGCAGATCGGTTCTGAAGGCCCCGAAGTTTTCGGGGTCTTCGGGAAAGCGGACGAGAACGGATAGATAAAGGAAAAAAGATAGAGGACAGATGATATGCGCTATCACAATATAACGAAGGATGACATGTTAAACGGAGACGGGCTTCGCGTGGTGCTCTGGGTGGCGGGCTGCTGCCATGGCTGCAAGGGCTGCCACAATCCGGTGACCTGGGATATCGAGGGCGGATTGCCTTTTGACAGGGAGGCTAAGGCAGAGCTGTTTGCAGAGCTTGAGAAACCCTATATTTCCGGTGTGACCTTAAGCGGGGGAGATCCCCTCCACCCGGGCAACCGGGAGGAAATCGGCAGGCTGATGGAAGAGATCAGGGAGAGATTTCCGGATAAGACTATCTGGCTCTACACAGGCTACGACTGGGAGCAGGTGAGAGAGCTGCCTTATCTTGCATTCGCCGATGTCCTGGTGGACGGAAGGTTCGTGGAGGAGCTGAAGAACGAGGATCTGTACTGGCGGGGAAGCTCAAACCAGAGGGTGATCGACGTGAAGAAATCTCTGGAGAGCGGAGAGGTTGTGCTTCACTGCCAGTAGGGGTATATAAATTTCGGGGCGGCCGGCAGAGACAGATTTGACAGGCAGCCGATTAAGAGGGAAAAGAGAAGAGAGAAGGCAGGAAACGCCTTTCAGGACGGGCTGAAGCTCAGGCAGCATCAGCAGGCGGAAGGTAAGTTCTGAGAGGGAACACAGACGGAGGACAGGCAGAAAATATAGAGAAAAATGCAGAAAAAAGCCAGTGCATATCAGAAACCGCGTGATATGACCTGGCTTTTCCTGGATTGTGAGAGAGGAACGAAGCCGTATCACACGGCAAAGCGGATGGCAAGGGGCTGATTTTTTGTCTCCAAAAACCCGTGACATTCTCCCGGCGGAATGGTAAAATAGCAGGGAAATCAGAACCAATGGAGATGAAAGAGAGGAACCAGGAAAACAGATGAAAATCAGAATTAAATATTTTACGGACAAAATTGATAAACTGTGTTATATAGACGGAAAATCCGACTGGATTGATCTGCGGGCTGCAGAAGATGTGGAGCTGAAAGCCGGTGAGTTTGCCCTGATCCCCCTCGGAGTGGCCATGGAGCTTCCAAAGGGCTACGAGGCCCATGTGGTGCCCAGGAGCAGCACCTTCAAAAATTTCGGTGTGATCCAGACGAATCATATGGGTGTCATCGATGAAACCTACTGCGGAGATCAGGACCAGTGGTTTTTCCCGGCCTATGCGCTGAGGGATACGGTGATCCATGTCAATGACCGGATCTGCCAGTTCCGCATTATGGAGCATCAGCCTGCCTTTGCCTTCGAGGAAACAGAAACCCTGGGCAATGAGAACAGAGGCGGACACGGAAGCACAGGGAAGAATTAAGAAGCCTGAAGGCTTCGGAAGGTGAGGGGCAGATGAGAGTTCAAAGACGGATCGGCTGGATATTTGCCGTGTCGGCAACAGTTCTTATGATGTCCGGCTGCCAGGACTCAAAGGCCGCCAGGGATGCCAGGCTTGCGGGGATCGAGCAGATGAATCAGGGAAATTATGAGGAGGCTATCACCTCCTTTGACCTGGCTTTAGACGAGGCGGACGGGATCGTAAATGAATTTGAGCTGGATGTGTTAAAATACAGGGCAGAGGCTGAGTATATGACAGAGGATTTCACGGCAGCGGCCCATACCTATGGGATTTTGGCGGATGTGGATGACGGAAAGCCGGAGTACTTCTACTATCAGGCTGCTTCCGAAGCCATGGCGGGAAACCTGGACGGGGCAGTTAAAGCCTACGAAAGCGCTCTGGGAGATACCTCAGGCGCCGGGGAAAGTGACCCGGACAGGGGGAAAGAGGGCAGCGAGGAGGAGTCAGCTCAGGAGACAGACCGGGAAACAGACAGCCCTCAGACGGAAGAGGATCAGACGGAAGCGGCCCAGGCAGGAAGCAGCCAGGAAGAGACGGAGACTTCCGGCGATTTTTCTGCGCCGAAGCAGAAGTCAATCAGGGAAGCCTCTCTCTCACCTGAGGCCCAGGCAGGCCGCTCTCTGGCCTTGTCAGCCATCGGAAAGGCATACGAGGATCAGGGCCGGTATGAGGAAGCCATGGATTTTTATGAGAGCGCGGCTGACTCAGGCCTCACGGCCGATCTCTATAACCGGATGGGCCTGTGCATGATGGCAGCGGGACGGTATGACGAAGCCATCTCTTACTTTGAAACGGGAATGACACTGAATGACGAGGTGAAAATGCCGGATTTAAAGTATAACGAAGCCGCTGCTTACGAGTACAAGGGAAATTTTGAAAAGGCCCTGGAGCTTTTAAGAGACTGGGGTTCCGTTTATGGCTCCACTCCTGAGATAGAAAAAGAGATCACCTTCCTGGAGAGCCGGTAACCCCTGGGACAGGAAAGGCCAGGCACAAGAAAGCCTGAGAAGGATTGGCCTAAGAAAGGCTGGACATAAAAAAGACCTGAGCCAGGAAAATAAAAGCTCAGGACAGGAAGACGAGGGACAGGCTGTCCTCCGGGCAGCAGAATGGAGTATTTGATTTATGGCAGAGCTTTATGATATGAGGGAAGAGGCAGAGCGTGTCATTCTGGTAGCAGTCAGCACAGACGACGGGGATGACACGGAGGAGTCGGTGGATGAGCTGGCAGAGCTTGTAAAGACAGCCGGAGCCACGGCCATTGACCGGATCATCCAGAACAGGGAGCGGGTACACCCGGGAACCTATCTGGGCAAGGGAAAGATCGAGGAGGTGAGGGAGCGGGCAGCAGAGCTTCACGCCACGGGCATTGTCTGCGACGATGAGCTGAGCCCGGCCCAGCTTCGCAACCTGGAGGATGCTCTTCAGATAAAGGTGATGGACAGAACCATGGTTATCCTGGATATTTTCGCGTCCCACGCGGTGACGCGGGAGGGGAAAATCCAGGTGGAGCTTGCCCAGCTTCGCTACCGGGCGGCCAGACTGGTGGGACTGAGAAATTCTCTTTCCAGGCTTGGCGGAGGAATCGGAACCAGGGGACCGGGAGAGAAAAAGCTGGAGGTGGACCGCCGTCTGATCCACGAGAGAATCGGGCAGCTCAAATCAGAGCTTGAGAATGTGAAGCGCCACAGGGAGGTGGCAAGGCAGCAGAGGGATCGAAACTGTACCGTATCGGCCGCCATCGTGGGCTACACCAACGCGGGAAAATCCACCCTGTTAAACTATCTGACAGACGCGGGGATTCTGGCCCAGGACATGCTGTTTGCCACCCTCGATCCCACCACGAGGACACTGGAGCTTCCCAGCGGGCAGAAAATCCTTCTGACAGATACGGTGGGCTTTATCAGAAAGCTGCCCCATCACCTGATAGAGGCCTTTAAGAGCACTCTTGAGGAGGCGCGCTACAGCGACATTATCCTGCATGTGGTGGATGTATCCAATCCCCAGATGGAGACTCAGATCCACATTGTGTATGAGACACTGAGGCAGCTGGAAATCACGGATAAGACGGTGATCACGGTGTTTAATAAGATGGACCGCCTGACAGGGGATGTGATCCTCAGGGATTTCCGCTCGGACTTCCAGGTGAAGATCTCGGCAAAGACAGGAGAAGGCATTCCGGCCCTTCTGGAGACACTGGAGGGCATTCTCCGCAGCCGCAAGGTGTATCTGGAAAAGGTGTTCCCCTACGCCCAGGCTGGAAAAATCCAGTCCATCCGCAGGTACGGAGAGCTTCTGTCGGAAGAGTATACAGAAGAGGGAATCGCAGTGAAGGCATATGTGCCGGCTGAGATTTACGGAAGCATTCTGCAGGGCTGAGAAAAACGCCGCCCCGGCCCCCTTTGACATACGGGCCCACAGGCGCAAAGAGAAGAAAAATCAGGCGGCTTGGACAGAGACTGCCGGAAGGGCAGAGCGCACGGATATACAAAAAAATAGAGAGAAAAACAGACGAAAAAGCACAATATCTTGTTTTTATTAAAAACATTTTCATAGATATTGTGCTTTCTTCTGTCTTTTGCTATAATGGAGTCTGTACCCTCTTGACGGGTTTTTGGAAAGGAGAAGGCAGTATGATAAATGTGATTAAACGTGACGGAGAGATAGCTGACTTCAATCTGGCGAAGATAACGAATGCCATCAAAAAGGCGTTCAAGGCCACCAGCAATGAGTACAGCCAGGAGATTCTGGAGCTTTTGTCTCTTCGCGTGACCGCTGATTTTCAGCCCAAGCTTAAAAACGGAAAGATCAGCGTGGAGGAGATACAGGACAGCGTGGAACATGTGCTGGAGCAGACCGGATACACAGAGGTTGCGAAGGCTTACATTTTATATAGAAAGCAGAGAGAAAAAATCAGGAACATGAAGGCGACCATCCTGGACTATAAGGATGTGGTGAACAGCTATGTGAAGGTGGAGGACTGGCGGGTGAAGGAAAATTCCACCGTCACCTATTCCGTGGGAGGGCTGATCCTGAGCAATTCAGGCGCTGTCACAGCCAACTACTGGCTGTCAGAGATCTACGATCACGAGGTGGCAGAGGCTCACAGAAACGCCGATATCCATCTGCACGATCTGTCTATGCTGACAGGCTACTGCGCAGGCTGGTCCTTAAAGCAGCTCCTCCTGGAAGGACTTGGGGGCATCACGGGAAAGATCACCTCATCGCCGGCCAGGCACCTTTCCGTTCTCTGCAACCAGATGGTAAACTTCCTGGGAATTATGCAGAACGAGTGGGCAGGAGCACAGGCATTCTCCTCCTTTGACACGTATCTGGCTCCGTTTGTAAAGGTGGACAATCTCTCCTATGACGCAGTCAAAAAGTGCATTGAATCTTTTATCTACGGCGTCAACACGCCAAGCCGCTGGGGAACCCAGGCGCCGTTCTCCAACATTACCCTGGACTGGACCGTTCCGGACGATATGGCTGAGATGAATGCCATCGTGGGCGGAAAGGAGATAGATTTCAAATATAAGGACTGCAAGCACGAGATGGATATGATCAACAAGGCCTTTATTGAGACCATGATCGAGGGAGATGCCAACGGGCGCGGCTTCCAGTATCCCATCCCGACCTACTCCATCACCAAGGAGTTTGACTGGTCCGATACAGAAAACAACCGCCTTCTCTTTGAGATGACATCCAAATACGGAACCCCGTATTTTTCAAACTATATTAACAGCGACATGCAGCCCAGCGATGTCAGAAGTATGTGCTGCCGCCTGAGACTGGATTTAAGGGAGCTGAGAAAGAAGACCGGCGGCTTCTTCGGCTCGGGAGAGAGTACCGGCTCAGTAGGCGTAGTGACGATCAATATGCCGAGAATCGCTTATCTGGCAGTGGATGAGGACGATTTTTACCACCGCCTGGATCACATGATGGATGTGGCGGCCCGTTCCCTGAAGACAAAGAGAGAGGTGATCACAAGGCTTCTGGACAACGGGCTGTACCCCTATACAAAACGGTACCTGGGAACCTTTGAAAACCATTTCTCCACCATCGGTCTGGTGGGAATGAATGAGGCGGGCCTCAATGCCAGATGGATTCGCAAGGATCTGACCCACAGGGAGACTCAGGAATTTACAAAGAACGTGCTGAACCACATGAGGGAGAGACTCTCCGATTATCAGGAATTATACGGGGATCTCTACAACCTGGAGGCAACTCCGGCTGAGTCCACCTCCTACAGGCTGGCAAAGCATGACAGAGAGCGGTATCCTGACATCATCACAGCCGGAGCGCCGGGAGAAACGCCGTACTATACAAACAGCTCTCACCTTCCTGTGGGATACACGGACGATGTCTTTGATGCCCTGGATATTCAGGACGAGCTGCAGACTCTTTACACCTCGGGAACCGTATTCCATGCCTTCCTGGGAGAGAAGCTGCCGGACTGGAGGTCTGCGGCCAAACTGGTACGCACCATTGCGGAGAATTACCGGCTGCCCTACTACACGCTGTCGCCGACCTACTCGATCTGCAGAGAGCATGGTTATCTGATCGGAGAGCACTTTACCTGCCCTGTCTGCGGTGAGAAGGCGGAGGTATACAGCCGCATTACCGGCTACTACCGCCCGGTACAGAACTGGAATGAAGGAAAATCCCAGGAGTATAAGGACAGAAAGACCTACAGTATGGGCCATTCCAGGATGAAAAACGGAAAGGAGTTTTCCATCGGCCTGGAGGAGAAGCATGAATCTGCCAGGGAGGAGCCCGCAGATACAGCCAGAAAGGGTGTGGCTGCCAGGGCAGGCGCTTACCTGTTTACCACTAAAACATGTCCCAACTGCCGGATGGCAAAGGAATTTTTAAAGGGAACCGAGTATACGGTAGTCGATGCGGAGGAGAATCCTGACATGTCCGATCAGTTCGGGATTATGCAGGCTCCCACACTGGTTCTCGTGGGAAAGGACGGGGAGATAAAGAAATTCGTCAATGCGTCCAATATCAGGAAGTTTGCCGAGGAACACAGGTAGAGTCTGACAGGAGAATCAGACTGACAGCAGGCGAAAACGGTGCCGCAGCTTCGAAAGAAGGAGGCTGCGGCGCCGTTTTTTCCGTGAGCGCCCCTCTCCCGAAGCTGCGGCGGCCACGTTCTGAAAGAGCCGGGACAGGAGGGCAGGGAGGGAAAGTCTGGGGTTCAGGAATCATTTCGAGTTATTATTTTCACAAAATCCAGATAAAACTGTAAATATTCCCCGTATTATGCTAAAATCATAGACAAGACTAGGAAATGCAGGAAAATTTTTCATTAAATTAAAAACTGCCCAGTATTAGGAGGAGATTATGAAGAACCTGGAAGAGAAGTATCTGGAACGGCTTTCGGAGCTGTACCCGACGATTGCGGCAGCATCCACAGAGGTGATCAACCTGGAAGCCATATTAAACCTTCCCAAGGGGACAGAGCACTTTCTGACGGACGTGCACGGGGAGTATGAGGCCTTTTCCCATGTGCTGAAAAACGGTTCCGGCTCAGTGAAGAGAAAGATTGACGATGTGTTCGGAAATACCCTGAGCCGTCAGGACAAGCAGGCGCTGGCAACGCTGATCTACTATCCGTGGGAAAAGATGGAGCGGATTCTGAAAAAGGAGGAAAATCCGGAAGACTGGTATAAGATTACCCTTTACCGGCTGATTGAGGTATGCCGCAGGGCGTCCAGCAAGTATACGCGCTCCAAGGTGCGAAAGGCTCTCCCCAGGGAGTTTGCCTATGTGATGGAGGAGCTGATCACAGAGAGAGGGGATCTGGCAGACAAGGAATCCTACTATGGGGCCATTGTGCAGACGATTATCCGCGTGGGGAGGGCAGGTCAGTTTATTGCGGCGCTCTGTGAGCTGATTCAGCGTCTGACCGTGGATCACCTGCACATTGTCGGGGATATCTTTGACAGGGGACCGGGACCGCATATCATTATGGACAAGCTGATGGCCTATCACTCTGTGGACGTACAGTGGGGAAACCACGATGTGCTGTGGATGGGGGCGGCAGCAGGGCAGCTCTGCTGCATTGCAAATGTGATCCGCATCTGTGCAAGGTATGGGAATCTCGACATTCTGGAGGATGGGTACGGCATTAACCTGCTTCCTCTGGCGAACTTTGCCCTGAACACCTACGGAGACGATCCCTGTTCCTGTTTTGCACTGAAGGGAACGAATACATATGAGCAGCCGGAGCTGGAGCTGAACCTGAAAATGCACAAGGCGATCTCCGTCATTCAGTTTAAAGCGGAGGGACAGGCGATCAGGCGCCATCCTGAGTTCGGCCTGGGGCACAGAAATCTGCTTCAGCAGATTGACTATGAAAAAGGAACGATCTTTCTGGACGGGAAAGACTATCCCCTTCTCGACACGAACTTTCCCACCATCGATCCCGCAGATCCCTGCCGGTTTACAGAGCAGGAGGCGGACATTATGGATCGCCTTGCCAAGGCTTTTATGGGATGCGAGAAACTGCAGAAGCATATGAAATTCCTGCTTGCCAACGGAAGCCTGTATAAAGTATACAATAACAATCTGCTATACCACGGCTGCGTACCTCTCAATGAGGACGGTACGCTGAAGGAGGTGGAAATTTACGGAAAGCGCTATAAAGGCCGGGCGCTCTACGACGTTCTGGACAATTATGTCCGCAAGGGCTTTGTGGCCGTAGATGAGGAGGAGCGCGAAAAGGGCCGGGATCTGATGTGGTATATCTGGCTCAGCGAGAATTCTCCTCTGTTCGGGAAGGATAAGATGGCCACCTTTGAGCGGTATTTTCTGGCAGAAAAGGAAACGCACCGGGAGGTGAAAAACCCCTATTACAAGTTTCTGGAAAACGAGGAGGTCGTTGACCGGATCCTCCGGGAGTTCGGGCTTGAGCCGGAGGGGGCGCATATTATCAACGGACATGTGCCGGTCAAGTCAAAGGATGGGGAAAGCCCTATTAAATGCGGCGGAAAACTGCTGATCATCGACGGGGGATTTTCCAGAGCCTACCAGAAGGAGACGGGAATTGCCGGGTATACGCTGATTTATAATTCCTACGGACTGATTCTGGCGGCGCACAGGCCCTTCGAATCCACAGAAGCGGCCATCGAAAATGAGAGCGATATACATTCAGACAGCACGGTGGTTAAATGGGTTGCCAGAAGAAAGCGGGTGGGAGATACGGACACAGGTCAGGAGCTGAGGGAAAAGATAAAGGATTTGGAGAGGCTTCTGGAGGCTTATTACAGCGGAGCCATAGCAGAAAAGTTTACCGGATAGCATCCTGTTCGTAATTTTGGGATGCCGGCTCTTGACATACCATTTTTTTCTGCCATTTTTATCATTTTAACGCATTAATGTATCATTTTACCTTGTGTTTTATGCAAATATGTAGTAAACTGTCAAGAAATAGGTATATTTATGAAGGAGAAAGTGGAATGGAAAGAGAAAAATTTTCGTCTCGCCTGGGATTTATCCTGATCTCCGCAGGCTGCGCCATTGGCCTGGGAAATGTCTGGAGATTTCCCTATATCGTGGGACAGTACGGCGGAGCAGCTTTTGTGCTGATTTATGTGGCTTTCCTGCTTCTTCTGGGCCTTCCCATCATTGTCATGGAGTTTGCTGTGGGACGTGCCAGCCAGAAGAGCGTGGCTCTGTCTTTTGACGTTTTAGAGCCGAAAGGGAGCAAATGGCATATTGAGAAGTGGTTTGCCATGGCTGGAAACTACATCTTAATGATGTTTTATACAACCGTTGCCGGCTGGCTGGTATACTACTTTGTGAAGATGGCAAAGGGAGACTTTGCCGGTCTTGATCCGGCCGGAGTGTCTGAACAGTTTAATGCCGTGATGGCGAGTCCCTCTATCAACGTGGAATTTATGGTACTGGTGGTTGTGGTCTGCTTTGCCATCTGCGCAATGGGCCTTCAGGCGGGAGTTGAAAAAATTACCAAGATTATGATGGTAGTGCTTCTGGCTCTGATGGTTGTACTGGCCATAAATTCTGTCATGATGGAAAACAGCGGACCAGGACTTGAGTTTTACCTGAAGCCGGATTTCCAGAAGATTAAGGATGCGGGACTCGGAGAGGTGGTGTTCGCCGCTCTGGGACAGTCCTTCTTTACGCTGAGCATCGGAATCGGAGCTCTGGCGATCTTCGGAAGCTACATAGGGAAAGAGAGACGTCTGACAGGAGAGGCTATCAGTGTCCTTATTCTGGACACCTGCGTGGCATTTATGGCTGGACTGATTATATTCCCGGCCTGCTTTGCCTACAATATCGAGGCTGGGCAGGGACCGTCCTTGATCTTTGTGACCCTTCCCAATGTGTTCAACAATATGTCCGGCGGAAGGTTCTGGGGAAGCCTGTTTTTCGTATTCATGGCATTTGCGGCAGGCTCCACGGTAATCGCCGTATTCCAGAATATCGTATCCTTCGCCACCGACCTGACAGGCTGCTCCGTAAAGAAGGCAGTCGCAGTGAATCTGGTGGTTGTGATTATCCTCTCCCTCCCCTGTGCTCTGGGCTTTAATGTGCTGAGCGCAGTTGCACCGTTTGGACCGGGATCCACCATCATGGATCTGGAGGATTTCATTGTCAGCAATAACCTGCTTCCTCTGGGAAGCCTTGTATATCTTTTATTCTGCACAAGCCGTTACGGCTGGGGCTTTAAAAACTTTCTGGCTGAGGCGGATGAGGGAAAGGGAATCAAATTCCCGGCGTGGGCGAGAGTTTACGTTTCCTACGGAATCCCGATTATCGTGCTGGTTATCTTTGTTCAGGGCTACTGGTCAAAGTTTGCACCGATGTTTATGAATTAAAAAAAATAACCGGACTGCTGAGGCAGAGGAAAAGCGCCCCTGCCGGGAACTGTATCTGAGTTCCCGGCAGGGGCGCTTTTCATTTATTGGTACGCCTCGGCACAGAGAGATGATGAAGGAATTTGCCGGATGTAAAGTCTGCTACCGGGCGGATGCTTTTGAAAGGCAGGCTTCAATGGCCTGCACTAGGGCAGCCGAGGTATACTGTGTCCCCTCCGGGTATGTAAGGTTTTCCAGGGACTGGGAAGAGCAGATCTGTTCTGAGAGCTGTTCCAGTGCCGGAGCCATGAGAGGGTACATGGTTTCCACGGAATCGCTCAGGGGCGAGAGGGCAATGGAATTGATGTGATCGGAGTCCACTGCCACCTCCAGATCCACAGTCTGACTTCCAAGTACGAGAGAAGTCCGGTAGATGCCGGGGGTGTAGGAAACTGTGCCGGCCTCTGCCTGGCTGGAGGAGACGGCACTGGATTCCTCTTTTGGACGGAACATAATAAAGAACAGAGTGATGAGGATGATGCCAAGGCCGATAAATATGGCCGTATAGATAATTTCCTTCATGCGGAGCACCACGATTTTTGTTTTAGAGCTCATAGAAAGCCCCCCGATTTTGTTTATTACAGTGTATTTGGGAGCATAGGGATTTATGACAGGGAATAGCTGTGAGGAGGGAGGGAGTGGGAATGACTGGCGAAAAAAGAGGCCTCCGTGAAAAAGAAGTGTTAAGGCTTCTGAAAGGGCTTGACTTTAATCCGAAATCGGACTAAAATGGTATCTGCAAGTCCGATTTCGGATTAAGAGAAACTTTCTGAAAGCCCCGGTCAGGGGAGCCGTCTCGAATTGCTCCGGAAGGCTGCAGAGCGGAGCCGGCTTGGCCGGTCTGGAAGAAAGTAAAGATTAAAAACAGTTCAGGGAGGCATAAGATGGAGGAGAATCAGGGGCAGGAGCTCAGAGAATTTAACCGCCTGTACAAAAAGCTGGAGGAGCTGTATCACAGCCTTTCGCTGAGGCTTGGGATGTCAGACAGTATTTTTTCCATTCTCTACACCATCTGCGAGCTGGGAGACGGCTGTTCTCAGAAGGAGATCTGTGAGCAGCTCTCTGCCAGCAAGCAGACGATCAACTCGGCGATACGGAAGCTGGAAAATCAGGGAATCCTCTTTATGAGGAAGGGGGAAAAGGGGAGAGAGCTTCACATTCACCTGACGGAGAGGGGAAGGTGTGAGGTGAGAGAAAAGATTCTTCCTGTCATGGAAGCTGAGGATCAGGCATTTATACGGATGCCTGAGCAGGACCGGGCGGAGTTTCTGCGGCTGAGCCGGATATATGTGGACGCCATGATCCGGGAAACAAGTTCTATCAGGGCTTTGGAGGAAAGAACATGAAGATTTTGATGAGATTTATCAGGCCGTACAGAGGGCTGGCTGCGGCTGCGCTTCTGTTCGTGTTTTTGGATGTGGCGGGAGCCCTTGTCATACCCACCATCACCGCTGATCTGATCAATGTGGGTGTCGGCACCGGAAATATGGACTATATTATAGAGAAGGGAATCCTGATGATGGCAGTCACTGTCCTGGCAGGGGGCTGTGCCCTGCTTGGCAGCCTTCTGTCAGCCAGACTGTCCGCACTGCTTGGGAGGGATATGAGAAATGCCCTGTATGAAAAGACTCTTTCTTTTTCGATTCACGATTTTGAGCAGTTCGGCACCGGATCCATGATTACCAGGACATTGAATGACGTGTCGGTGATTCAGCAGTCAGCCGTGTGGTGCATCATGATGGTGCTCCCGGTTCCTGCGCTCTCTGCCATGGGGATTGTCATGGCAGTTCTGATCGACCCTGCTATGGGGGCAATCCTGGCGGCTGCGGTGGTGCTTGTCATCCTTTTAGCCCTGGTTATCAGCCGGAGGGCGGCTTCGATCTTTGAGATGCTCCAGCGCTATCTGGATCGGATGAATGTAGTGCTGAGGGAAAATATTACAGGCGTGAGGGTCATCCGGGCGTTTAACAAGGAAAACCATGAGAAAAAGAGGATGAAGAAGTCCTTTGAGGATTACGCAGAGGCTGCTGTAAAGACGAACCAGCTGTTTGCCGCCCTTGACAGCTTTTCCTTCTTTGCAATCAACATCCTGATCGTGGCGATTCTCTGGATCGGAGGAAACAGGATTGGCGCGGGAAGCATGGAAATCGGCGACATCACGGCTCTGACAGAGTACACGATCCTGATTCTCTATTATCTGATGATGGCTCAGATGGTGATTATTCTCCTGCCCAGGGCGCGTGTCTGTCTGGGAAGGCTTGAGGAGGTTCTGACCTGCGAGCCGGAGGTAAAGGACGGAGAGGACGCTGAAAAGGAGAAAAACAGAGACGAAAACAGAGATGAAAAAAGAGACAGACCGGAAGGAGACGGGGCCTTCTGCTTTAAAAATGTTTCGTTCCGGTTTGCAGACGCCGATGAGGACACTCTGAGGAACCTGGACTTTGTCTGCCGCAGAGGGGAGACAACGGCTGTCATAGGAGGAACGGGGAGCGGAAAATCGACCATCGCCAGGCTGCTTCTGCGCTTTTACGATGTGACGGAGGGAGCCATCCTGGCAGATGGGAGAGATATAAGGCAGATGAGCCAGAGGGAGCTCCGCTCAAAAATTTCCTATATCCCCCAGAAGGCATGGCTGTTTTCCGGGACCATCGCTGATAATCTCCGGTACGGGAAACCGGATGCCTCTGAGGAGGAGATGTACCATGCCCTGGATGTGGCCCAGGCAGGCTTTGTGAGGGAGCTGGAGCAGGGGCTTGAATCTCATGTGGCTCAGGGAGGGACGAATTTCTCCGGCGGCCAGAAGCAGAGGCTTGCCATTGCAAGAGCCCTTATGAAGAGGGCGGATCTGTACATTTTCGATGACAGCTTTTCTGCTCTGGACTTTAAGACGGACAGCGCCCTCAGAAGGGCGCTGAAGGCAGAGACGGAGGATGCAGCCGTGCTGATCATTGCCCAGAGGATCAACACGATTCTGAACGCAGAGCAGATCATTGTGCTGAATGAGGGACAGATTGCCGGGATCGGAACACATGAAAGTCTTCTGAGAGAGTGCAGTGTGTACCAGGAAATCGCCCGATCACAGATGAAGGGAGGGGAGGCATAGTGGATACAGAGAAGAGTTACCTGGAGGATGAACTGGAGCTGGAGGTGCCAAAGAACGGGCTTAAGACCATGAAGCGGATGTGGGATTCTGCGCCGGAGCAGCACCTGCGGCTGCTTTTAGTCATGATTTCTGTTGTGTGCTATACGCTGTTTTCCATTGTATCGCCCCTCTACAGCGCACACCTGGTGGATCTGATATGGAACGGGGTGAAGGAGTCTGCCGCCCAGGGGACGGTTTTCAGCTTCAGCTGGGCCCGGGGAGGGCGGGAGCTGCTCATCCTGTTTCTCCTCTATTCTGTCACCTGGCTGTTCTATACGGCCCAGAATTTCCTGATGGCCGGCTTTGCAGAAAAGCTGAACCTGAATCTGAGGGAACAGATCAGCAGGAAATTAAACAGGCTGCCCCTGTCCTACTTCGACGGGCACCAGCCGGGAGAGATTTTAAGCCGCGCCACAAACGATCTGGACAAAATGTCAGAGGCCCTTCAGACCGGGCTTTTGAAACTGTTTACCTCAGTGGGGCTGGCGGCAGGCTCGCTGATTATGATGCTTCGCTATAACCTTATTCTTACGGCAGTGTTCCTGGTATTTACAGGGCTGTCCATGGTGCTCACAAATATATTTTCAGGAAAGACGCTCCGCTTCTCTGCCAGAAGGCAGAGGGCCATGAGCAGGCTGACCAGCTGTGTGGAGGAGTCCTACAGCGGGCGCGTGATCATCCGGGCATTTAACCGGGAGGAGGAAAGTCTTGCGTCCATGAAGGAGGCTTCGGAGGAGCTTGCCAGAACCTCCATCCAGGCAGAATTTCTGGCCCAGGCCATCAATCCGGCCATCCGCTTTGTAAACCGGACGGGGCAGGTGCTGATTGCCGTTCTGGCCGGAAAATTTTTGATTGACGGGGCATTGACGGTAGGCGCTATCCAGGCCTTTTTCCAGTACGTCTACCAGGCCGCGGAGCCGCTGACAGAGGCATCCTATATGATCAATTCCATGCAGTCGGCTCTGGCCTCCATGGAGCATATTTACAGAATGCTTGACGAGGAGGAGATTACAGAGGAGCCTGAGCACCCTGTAAGCGTGTCAGGCGCCAGGGGAAGCGTGGAATTTCAGGATGTGCGCTTTGGCTATTCACCGGATCACATTTTGATGAAGCAGATCAGCTTTTCCGTAAAACCGGGGCAGAAAATTGCCATTGTAGGAAATACGGGCGCGGGAAAGACAACGCTGATTAACCTTCTCATGCGTTTTTATGAGGTAAACAGCGGAAGGATTCTGCTGGACGGAGAGGATACGGCTCAAATGACCAGGGCGGAGCTTCGGAAAAATTTCGGCATGGTGCTTCAGGATACCTGGCTGTTTGGGGGAACCATAGCGGAAAATATCGCCTACGGAAGGCCGGATGCCTCCAGAGAAGAGGTGATCGCGGCTGCTAAGGCCGCCCATGTGGATTTCTTTATCCGCACTCTCCCCAAGGGATATGATACCATTCTGGACAATGAGGCGGAGAATATCTCGGTTGGCCAGAGACAGCTTCTCACCATCGCCCGGGTGATGCTCTGCAATCCTCCGGTGCTGATCCTGGATGAGGCCACATCCAGCGTAGACACGCGGACGGAGATGGCCATAGGAGAGGCCATGCAGTCGTTAATGAAGGGAAGAACCAGCTTCGTCATCGCCCACCGCCTGTCGACGATTGTGGATGCAGATCTGATTCTGGTGATGAAGGACGGTGATATTATCGAGCAGGGAAGCCACCGGGAGCTTCTGAAGGCCGGAGGAGCGTACGCAGAGCTCTATAACAGCCAGTTTGCCTAGGCGCGGAGGGCACAGCCGTTTCCAGCAGTTTTTTCTGACAGCAGAGGGAATTTGCGGTATAATGACCGCAGAGCGGTCATTATATCTGCGCATACCGGTTTCAGCATTCACTGCTGAAAGCCGGGCGCTAAATTCCGCCGGAGGCCGCCATATCCGGAGGATATGGCATGATAAAAGAAACGGTTCACAGGCAGTAGTGCGCCACACAGGGTGAGCCGGAAAAGGGGCTGCGGAGCCGTCAGCCCTGCAGGCAGGCTGTTTTTGGCGGGAATGCCTGGGGATGGGAGCGGCTCAGACGGCAGAAAGGATGGAGAAGGATGAAGATTGCAATTATTTATTACAGCCAGACAGGTCACACCAGAGAGATGGGCTCTGTGATTGCAGAGGGAGTGGAGCGCGCCGGCGGTGAGGCAAGGCTCTTTTCCGTGGAGGAGCCGGTGGACGAGGAGTATGTAAACTCCTGCGACGGAGTCATTATCGGAACGCCTACCTGGCTTGCCAATACCTGCTGGCAGATTAAAAAGTGGTTTGACGTGGACAGCGGGAAGCTGAAGCTGGCAGGAAAGCTGGGAGGCGTGTATGCTACAGCCCACTATGCCCAGGGGGGAGGCGATGTGGCTCTCATGAATATGATCGGCCACATGCTGGTGAAGGGAATGCTTCTCTACTCCGGCGGTGCTTCCCTGGGAAAACCTTTCATCCATCTGGGGCCGGTTGCCCTGGATTCCGTGGGAACTCATTTTGAGGACTGCAAGGAGGACTTCCGGATCTACGGAGAGCGGTTTGCCAGAAAAGCAGGCGAGCTGTTTGAAAAATAGAGGCAGGACAAGACTGACAGAAGAAGGCTGAGAGAAAACAGAGCGGAGAAAGTCCGGCGAAGAAACAAGAACCGGGAAATCGGACAGACTGAGGAGTCACATTCCAAAAGTCTGTTCGATTTTTTTCGTGACACTGGGGGAGAAATATATTATAATGAACCCATTGCAGTGCAGGCCGAAGAGACGGCGCGGCAGAATACTGCCAGATGGAGCACGATATAGGAGAATAGAAATATGGGAAATAAATTTGATTTGCTGAATCCGAAGCAGAAGGAGGCGGTTTTCCACACAGAGGGGCCTCTTCTTGTTCTGGCTGGAGCCGGTTCGGGAAAAACGAGAGTTCTGACCCACAGGATAGCCTATCTTATAGAGGAAAAGGGGGTGAACCCCTGGAATATTATGGCCATCACCTTTACCAACAAGGCGGCAGCCGAGATGAGGGAGAGGGTGGACCAGATTGTGGGCTTTGGCTCTGAGAGCATCTGGGTGAGCACCTTTCACTCCTCCTGTGTGCGTATCCTCAGAAGACATATAGACAGGCTGGGATATGACACCAGCTTCACCATCTATGACACGGATGATCAGAGAACTCTGATGAAGCAGATTTTCAAGCGCCTTCAGGTGGATACCAAGCAGTTTAAGGAGAGAAGTGTTCTGGGAAGGATTTCCTCCCTTAAAAACGAGATGATCCGGCCAGACGAGGCCCTTACAAACGCAGGGGGGGACTTCAGGGAGAAAAAGATCGCAGAGCTCTACGGAGAGTACCAGAAGGCTCTGAAAAATAATAATGCCCTGGATTTCGACGATCTGCTGGTTAAGACTGTGGAGCTGTTTGAGGCGGATCAGGAGGTTCTCGGCTATTATCAGAACCGGTTCCGCTACATTATGGTGGACGAGTACCAGGACACTAATATGGTGCAGTTTAAGCTGGTTGATCTGCTGGCGGGAAAGTACAGGAATATCTGCGTGGTGGGCGACGACGACCAGTCCATCTACAAGTTCAGGGGGGCTGACATTGAAAATATCCTGAGCTTTGAGAAGGCGTTCCCGGGAGCACAGGTCATCAAACTGGAACAGAATTACCGCTCCACCCAGAATATTCTGAATGCCGCCAACGAGGTGATCCGAAACAACAGGGGCAGAAAGGATAAAACCCTCTGGACGGCCAACGGGGAGGGCGAGCGTGTGCGTCTTGCCCAGTTTGACACAGCCTATGAGGAGGCGGACTACATAGCGTGTGACATTAAGGCCGAGTCCGCCAAGGAAAACCGTCCCTTTTCCGACTTCGCTGTGCTGTACCGGACCAACGCCCAGTCCCGCCTTCTGGAGGAGAAAATGATTCTCCGCAGCATCCCGTACCGACTGGTGGGCGGCGTCAACTTCTATCAGAGAAAAGAGATCAAGGATATTCTCTCTTATTTGAAAACCATCGCAAACGGCCAGGACGATCTGGCTGTCCAGAGAATTGTCAATGTGCCGAAGCGGGGAATCGGAGCCACATCCATGGGAAGGGTGATTGCCTTTGCCTCTGCAGGCGGTATGAGCTTTTATGACGCCCTCCTCCGCGTGAAGGCTGTTCCGTCCATCGGGAAGGCAGCTGACAAGATTGGAGTGTTTACAGAACAGATCGAGGACTTTAAGGCAAGGCTGGGGGAGCTGAGCTTAAAGGAGCTTATCGAAGAAATCCTTGAAAACACCGGATACCGCAAGGAGATTGAGGCTGAGGGAGAGGTCGAGGCGGAAACCAGGCTTCAGAATATCCAGGAGCTGATCAACAAGGCAGTGGCCTACTGGGACAATGAGGAGAACCCCACCCTGGACGGCTTCCTGGAGGAGGTGGCTCTGGTGGCGGATGTGGACAGCATGGACGAGTCGGAAAACCGTGTGGTGCTCATGACGCTCCACAGCGCCAAGGGACTGGAATTCCCCCATGTGTACCTGAGCGGAATGGAGGATGGGCTGTTTCCCAGCAGCATGTCAATCATGTCTGACGACGGGGACGCGGTGGAGGAGGAGCGCCGCCTCTGCTATGTGGGAATCACAAGGGCCAGAGAGAGGCTTACCCTGACGGCAGCCAGACAGAGGATGACTAACGGGGAGACAAGGTTTTCCAGGCTCAGCCGCTTTGTGGAAGAAATCCCGCCCCTTCTTCTGGACAGGCAGAACAAGCCCTTTGCCTTTGAGAGAGGGGGAACGGGAGCCGGCGGATCCGGGCTTCACTTCGCGGAGGATGAGTTTGATGACAGCGGTCTGCCCTGGGGAGATGATTTTGAGCTGGGCTTTGGTTCCCGCCCGTCCGGCCGCCAGAGCGGAAGATTTGGAGAGGGACAGGGCAGTCTGTCCTCCTCAGGTTCCTCCTGGTCGGGCAATTCCTCCTGGGGAGGAGGATGGGGAGGCTCCTCAGTCTCTTCCGGCGACTGGGACCGCTCCACAGAAGGGTTTACTGTGCCGAAACGTCCGGCCGGCTTCAGCGCCTTTGGTCAGAAGCCAAACGCCTATGCCTCTAAGACCTCCAGCCCGGCCCCTTCCTTCGGAAAGCAGTTCACGGTCCAGAAGGCAGGAAGCCTTGACTATAAGGCCGGCGACCGTGTCCGCCACATAAAATTCGGGGAGGGAACCGTAAAGAATATTGTGGACGGCGGAAAGGATTACGAGGTGACCGTGGACTTTGACAGAGCCGGAATCAAAAAAATGTTTGCATCCTTTGCAAAATTGAAAAAATTGTAATAAATTTATTGTTTTCACATAAAATATGTATAGTAAAAAGACAGAGATAATGGTATAATAATAAAGACATATCCATTAGAAGGTTATGGAGAAAGGACGTGACAAGATGAATAAATTCGATCTGATGGGCAAGGATGCTTTTAACAGAGTGGAAGAGATTATGAATGCCACAAAACTCAACGAATTCCTTCACAGAAAAGAGGAGGAGGAGAAGAAAAAAACCTGCATTCTCTGGATTCTGGCGATTATCGGCGTGGTAGCTGCTGTAGCGGCAATCGCTTATGGAGTGTATCGTTTCTTTACTCCTGACTATCTTGAGGATTTTGAGGACGATTTCGAGGATGACTTTGACGATGACTTCTTCGACGAGGAAGAGGCAGAGGCTGTCGAGAAGGAGAAGGACAAAGAATAAAAGAAAGAATCAGAACAGGATGGAACTGTTTTGAAAATTGGGGGGCTGTGAAAAAATGATTTCTCATTTTTTCGCAGCCCCCCGTTCTTACGTTTCAGGGGAAAAGAGGTTCCAGTAGCACTACAAAATATACCGGCAGAGGTAGCCAAAGGCAGATTTTTTGTGTATACTGTTGGAAGTCGGAAGTCAGGAATCGTAGCATTATCAGAGAAATTCGGAATGCTGCCTGTGAAATCTGATATTGGATATGCCACCAATAGCGGAAGCAGGAGACCGGCAGCATGATTCAGAAAATTCGGGCTGTCTGCCTGGAAAGGGCAGGGTCATACAGGATTAGACAAAATGGGGAAAGCTGAGAAAGATGGAAAAAGCTGAAAAAGACAGGTGAAGCTGAGAAGGGTACGAGAGGCTGAGGACGATGCAGCAAGCTTTAAAATGGTGGAAGGCTTAAAAGCTGAGTAATAACCGTAAGGAACAGGAAGATACAGTAAATCATAGAAGAGACGAAAAGGAGACAAGATGAAAAAAGGTGAGATTTACGAGGGGATAGTAGAGAAGATGGATTTTCCCAACAAGGGAATCATTTATATTGAGGGAGAGAGGGCTACGGTGAAGAATGCCCTTCCCGGACAGAAGGTAAAATTTCTGGTGAATAAAAAGAGAAAGGGAAAATGCGAGGGCCGTCTTCTGGAAGTGACAGAACCGGCAGCTGTGGAGCTGTCCGATGCCTGTCCGCACTTTGGAATCTGCGGAGGCTGCCTGTTTCAGACCTTTCCCTATGAGGAGCAGCTGAAAATCAAGGAGGGACAGGTAAGAGAGCTTCTGGAGGGTGTGCTGGGGACACCGGGAGTCTCGGGGACATGGAACTTTGAGGGGATTATCGGAAGTCCTGCCGCAGAGCGGTACAGAAATAAGATGGAGTTTTCCTTCGGAGATGAGGTGAAGGATGGCCCCTTAGCCCTGGGTATGCATAAGAGAGGCAGCTTTTACGATGTGGTGACAGTTGGCGGATGCCGGATTGTCCATGAAGATTTTACGAAGATTCTTCTCTGTACCAAGGAATTTTTTGAAGAGAGACAGATTCCGTTTTATAAAAAGATGCAGCAGACAGGGTATCTGCGCCACCTGCTTGTGAGAAGGGCGGTAAAGACAGGGGAAATTCTTATTGACTTAATCACAACGACCCAGACCCACACCCTGCAGACAGAGCAGTTTGGCGGGACAGAGGAGGAGCTTCTGAACCAGTGGAGGGAGAAAATTCTGGCTCTTTCGCTGGAAGGGAATCTGGCCGGCATTCTCCATACGAAAAATGATACGCTGGCAGACGCAGTAAAGGATGAGGGCACAGAGATACTGTTTGGACAGGATTACTTTTACGAGGAGCTTCTGGGGCTTAAATTCCGTATTTCTCCGTTCTCCTTCTTCCAGACCAACTCTCTGGGAGCAGAGGTGCTCTATGAGAAAACCAGAGAGTATGTAGGAGGCGTGGACGGGAAGGTAGTCTTCGACCTGTACAGCGGCACGGGAACCATTGCCCAGATTCTGGCACCTGTGGCACAGAAGGTTGTGGGCGTGGAGATTGTGGAGGAGGCCGTGGAGGCCGCCAGGGTAAACGCTGAGCGAAACGGACTCTCCAACTGCGAATTCATCGCAGGGGACGTGCTCAAGGTAGTGGGAGAGCTGACCGACAAGCCGGATCTGATCGTGCTCGATCCGCCCAGGGACGGAATTCATCCAAAGGCTATAGAAAAGATCATTGACTTCGGCGTAGAACGGATGGTGTATGTGTCCTGCAAGCCTACAAGCCTGGCAAGGGACCTGGAAATACTGACGGCGAGAGGGTATGCGGTGGAGAGAGCGTGCTGCGTGGATATGTTTCCGGGGACGGGGAATGTGGAGACGGTAGTTCTTTTGTCCAAACTCAATACTAAGCAACATATCGAGGTGGAGTTGAATCTGGATGAGCTGGATTTGACAGCGGCGGAGAGCAAGGCTACCTATGACGAGATCAAAGCGTATGTGCTGGAAAAGTATGGTTTGAAGGTGTCCAGCCTGTATATCTCCCAGGTCAAACGGAAGTGCGGGCTGGATGTGGGGCAGAATTATAATCTGTCAAAAAAGGAAGATGCCAAAGTGCCAAAGTGTCCGCCGGAAAAGGAAGCGGCGATTGTAGAGGCATTGAAACATTTTCATATGATATAAGGATAGCGACTCATACTTAAAAACACGTTATCGGCTTAGTCGGTAGCGTGTTTTTATTGTTAAGGGAGACCGTGTAACTTGACTTATAAATAGTGAATATAGTATAATTGTTCTATGTTATAGAACATAGAACAATTTCCAGAAAGGAGGTGCCGAATTGCCCAACAAGGTGGCTGTAGATCAACGAGCTAAAGATATGATCATCGAACTTGGTTTATTGATTCGTGATTGCCGTGGAACGCTCAGCCAATCTCAATTAGCCAAAAGGGTTGGCCTGCCCCGTTCCAACATGAAATACATAGAGGATGGTGTCAACGCTCCGACAGCGGATGTCTATGACAAGCTGATTAAGGAGCTAAAGCCGGATTTGCAGACGCACCACCACATGGATCATTTGTATATGGCGATTCGGAAAGTTCCTCCGCCGGATGTTTGCCGAACCATCACACAAAACAAGGATTTAGTAGATGCAATAAGAAAACTGGAAGGCTGTAATCTGACCCCAGACCAAATCAAAAGTGTTGCCGACCTGTTTGCGTCTTTTCAAGAGAATAGAGAAGGAGAACCTATAAAATGAGAGAAAAGTATTTTTACGAAGTAATGTTCGATGATACGTCCATTGATGTAAGCAAGGAGGTCGGATTGGTCTGGTCTATTGCCAATTCCCTCCGTGGCGCCTACACCTCGGACAAATATAAGGATGTTATTATCCCTATGGTCATCATCCGTCGGTTTGAGTGCGCTCTGGAGGCTACCAAAGATGCAGTTGTGGCAAAACACAAGCAGAACCCGAGCCTTCCGGCGGCGATTCTTTGCCAGGTGTCCCAATATCCCTTTTACAATACAAGCGAGTATACCCTCAAGTGCCTTCTGGATGACAGCGACAGTATTGCCTCCAACCTGAAATCCTACATCGAAGGTTTTTCAGCAAATATTCAGCTGATTTTGGAAAAACTGTTGAAATTCAGCACCCAGATCGACAAGATGGACAAAAGTAACCGCCTTTACAGCGTGGTTAAAAAGTTTTCGGATTTGGATTTGTATCCAGAACACGTGGACAGCATGAAGATGGGATATATTTTCGAGGATATTATCCGGCGTTTCTCTGAAAATGCCGAGGCTGGTGATCACTATACCCCCCGTGAAGTGATTCGTCTGATGGTCAATGTGTTGTTAGCAGAGGGATGCAACGATCTGTTAACTGAGGAGGGCAAAATCGCTACCGTGCTGGATGCCGCCTGTGGCTCTGGTGGTATGCTTTCTACTGCCTATGATTTTCTGCGCCGCAAAAATCCCTATGTGGATGTGCGCCTGTTTGGGCAAGAAATCAACCCGGAATCTTATGCTATTTGTCTGGCGGATATGTTGATTAAAGGTCAGGATATAAAAAATATCATGGGTGACGAGGAGGCCAATACTCTGACAACGGACTGCTTTCCAGACCAAAAGATGCGGCTGGTAATTATGAATCCTCCGTTTGGTACGCCTTGGGGTGGCAAGGATGCACCGGAAGGACAGGAAAAGAAAGTCCGTGAGGAAAACAAGAGGGGCGGGCGGTTTGAGCACGGTTTGCCCGGAACCAGTGACGCTCAACTGTTGTTCATGCAGCATGCTATCAATAAACTGGACGAGAAAAACGGGCGAGCAGCTATCATTACCAATGGTTCCCCTCTCTTCTCCGGCGGAACTACCAGCGGAGAGAGCCAGATCCGGCGCTGGATGCTGGAGGAAGACTTGATTGAAGCCATTATTGCCCTGCCTACCCAGCTTTTCTATAACACCGATATTGGCATTTATATCTTCATTCTGTCCCGAAACAAGCGTCCTGATCGCCGTGGAAAGGTGCAGCTGATCAATGCAGTGGATATGTGGAAGCCCCTGCGCAAATCTTTTGGAAAAAAACGCCGGGAAATTGACAGGGATAGCATGAAGAAAATCACTGAGTTGTACTCCAATTTCGAGGAAAACCAGTATTGCAAGATTTTCCCCAATGAGGAGTTTATGTACAAGGAGTATGCGGTCTACCAGCCGTTGCAGCGCCGGGGTGTGCTGGATGCGGAAAGTATTGAGCGACTGCGGATCAGCAGCTACTTCACCAATAACTCCAGCATTTTCAATGAGACGGATTTTGAACAGCTAAAAGAGATGAACCCCCACAGTGCTGCCGATGAGAAGAAATACCAGAAATATCTGGCAGGGCAGCAGTTTGTGACGGATATATTGAACATTCTGGAAGCCAACCGCTCTGACCGTGTGTTTATGGATTACAGCGAGTTTGAAAAGTATCTGAAATCCCTGCTGGGCAAGGTTGAGGGAATGTCTGCCAGCCGGTTGACCGGCATCGCTATGATATTGGCGGTGATGGACAAAACCGCTGTGGTTCAGAAAGACCGCAAAGGAGAAATTATCAAGGATACCACCACCAAGGACACCGAGATCATCAAGCTCACCCAAGACCCAGAGGAATACTTCCAGAGGGAAGTTTATCCCCATGTGCCGGATGTTATTTGGGCGTATGAATATGACCCTGAGAAAAAGGAAAGCGCCACCAATAAGGAAAAGTTGGGCGCAGAGTTCCCCTTTACCCGATTCTTCTACGAGTACAAGGAACCGGAAAAGGCAGATGTTTTACTGGCACAGTTTTTGGAGTTGGAAAAGTCCCTCTCGGAAAAAATTGCAGCCTTGCAGGAAAGCGAGGGAGTGTAATGGCAGAACAGATGAAACCCAGCGGGATTGATTGGATTGGAGATATTCCAGACGAATGGGACATTACAAAAGTTAGATTCGTAACGAAACTACGCAGTGAACAAGGTTTTTATAATTCCGATGATAAGTACATAGGACTTGAAAATATCAGTAGTTACACGGGTGAATACATATCAACAGAAAGTGAATATGATGCCGGCATTTATGACTTATATAAAACTGGAGACTTGTTGTTTTCCAAATTGCGCCCATATTTAGCAAAAGCCTTGATAGCTGATGATTGCGGTTTTTGCACGGGAGAGTTAGCTGTAATTAAAGAATATAACGGAGATATTCGATATTTATTTTATTATATGTTGTCGGATGGTTTTTTGAAAATGGTAGATGCGTCCACTTATGGAGCAAAAATGCCACGTGCAAGTTGGGATTATATCAAAAATTTGCAAATTCCAGTTATAGGAAAAGCGGAACAGCAAGCCATCGCAAATTTTCTCGACAAAGAATGTGCCCAGATTGACAGCATTGCCGCAGATTTGGAAAAACAGATTGCACTTTTACAGCAATACAAAAAATCACTGATCACCGAAACGGTAACTAAGGGATTGGACAAATCTGCGCCAATGAAAGATAGCGGCGTTGAGTGGATTGGGAAAATTCCGGAACATTGGCAAAAAACTCGTATTAAATTTGAAGCTTCAATAATTGGTAGCGGAACTACTCCGGATTCTGGTAACTCAATGTACTATGATAATGGAGAACATTCGTGGATTCAGTCTGGGGATTTGTATGGGAAAGATTATATTTATGAAACGGAAAAACAATTAACTAACTTAGCTATTTTAGAATGTCATGCTCTTAATTGGTATACCAAAGATTTTGTGGTGGTTGCAATGTATGGCGCATCCGTGGGGAATGTTGCAATTTCTAAAATTGATTCATTTACTAACCAAGCTTGCTGTGTAATAAAGCTAAACGAAAAAAATGACAATAGATATTTGTTTTATTTTTTGAAAGCTGCCCAAGAAGAAATGCTTTTAAAAGCTTTTGGTGGAACTCAGCCCAACATCAGTCAAATAATAATTAAGAATCTTAACTTCCTCAATGTGCCATTGCTAGAACAAATAGAAATAGCTGATTTTTTAGACAGTAAATGTGATATGATAAATGAAATGTTGAAATCAAAAAAGGATCAATATGATATTTTAATCAAACACAAAAAATCTCTCATTTACGAATATGTCACCGGCAAAAAACGAGTAAAGGAGGTGCAGTAAGATGGCCATCAAAGCAGGACAATTAAAGGAACGGGCAGATTATCAGGCATACATACTGGAAATGCTGCGGAAGGAAAACGGTTATCAGATGCGCTCCTCTACCGCTTATGATCCCGGCTACGGCATGGATGTGGAGCTTCTGTTCTCCTTTTTGCAAGCCACCCAGCCGGATGCATTGGCTCGGCTTGAAAAACTCTATGGAGATAAGACCCGCCAGACCATCCTCAACTACATCAACAATGAGGTCAACAAGAAAAACCGCAGCCTGCTGGATGTACTGAAGCACGGCGTGGAATTTGATAACGGTGTCTCCCTGACCCTCATGTACCGCAAGCCGGCCACTACTTTCAACCAGAAGGCGGAGGTGCTGTATCAGCAGAATGTTCTCTCGGTGATGGAGGAAGTCTGGCACAAAGAGGGCGAGCGCATTGACCTTGTGATTTTCCTCAACGGCTTTGCCATTTTCACCTTTGAGCTGAAATGCAACACCAGTGGCCAGAACTATGAGGATGCAATCCGCCAGTATAAGTTTGAACGGGACTACAAGACCCGTCTGCTGAAATTCAAGGCAGGCTGCCTGGCGCACTTCGCTATGGATTTGAATGAAGTCTATGTGTGTACCCACCTGAAAGGACGGTCTTCCTTTTTTCTGCCGTTTAACAAAGGGTGCGGTGTTGGCATCCACTCCGGTAAGGGCAACCCGCACAACGAAAATGGCATCAATGTTTCCTATATGTGGGAAGATATCCTCAAAAGAGATACGGTGCTGTATCTGATTGACAAAATCATTTTTCTGCAAAAGGAGACGAAGAAAGATCCGGATACTGGTAAGCGTGTCACCAAGGAAACGCTGATTTTCCCCCGGTATCACCAGTTCAATGCTGTGCGCAAGTTGGTGGCGGATGTAATGGAACACCACAGCGAGAAAAACTATCTGATTGAGCACTCGGCCGGCAGTGGCAAAACCAATACCATTGCATGGCTGGCCCATCGTCTCGCTTCTTTACACGACAGGGATAACAAAGTCATTTTTGATACGGTCTGCATTATCACTGACCGTATTGTGGTGGATCGTCAGCTTCAGAATGCCGTACTGTCACTGGAGCACAAGGCCGGTCTGATCAAGGTTATGGATGAAAAATGCACGTCCAAAGACCTGGCGGATGCCCTCAACGGCAATACTAAAATCATTGTGACCACCATCCACAAGTTCATGTATATTCAGGAACTGGTGCAGGAGCTGAAAAGCAAAACATTTGCTGTAATCATCGACGAGGCTCATTCCTCTACCGCTGGAACTGCCATGGAGGCGGTGACGTATGCTCTTTCGGAGAGTCGCAAGCTGAGCGAGGCCACCCCTGTTGATGTGTCAGAAGAAGAAAAATCTATGGGCGATGTTATCGAAGATGAGATTGCCCGCAGCGGAAAGCAGCCCAATGTTTCCATGATTGCCTTTACTGCAACCCCGAAGCAAACTACTTTGCAGCTGTTTGGCTGCTTGAATGAAAAAGGGAAAAAAGTTGCCTTTGACCTATATTCTATGAAACAGGCGATTGAGGAAGGGTTCATTCTGGATGTGCTGCAAAACTATGTAACCTACAAGACTTATTTTGAACTTAATAAAGCTATTGAAGATGACCCAGAGCTGGAAACGATTGCCGCAAAGCGTAAGATTGCCAAGTATATTGAGTTGCATGATACCAACATCGCTCAGAAAGTGGAGATCATTATTGAGCATTTCAAAAATAGAATCATGCAGGAATTGGGCGGCAAAGCAAAAGCTATGGTCATTACTTCGTCACGGCAGGCAGCAGTCAAATACCGGAACGAGTTTGAAGCCTATATTTCCAAGCATGGATATACTGGTATTCGTGCGCTAGTGGCATTTTCCGGCAAGGTTTCTTTGGATGGCCACGAATACACCGAAGCAGTGATGAACGGCATTAAGGAAGAAGATTTGCCAGAAGTGTTTGACAGCAACAGTTATCAGGTGTTGCTGGTGGCGAATAAGTATCAGACCGGCTTTGACCAGCCGAAGCTCTGCGCCATGTATGTGGACAAGCGCCTGCGTGGAGTCAATGCTGTGCAGACACTTTCTCGCTTGAACCGTATTTGTGCGCCCTATGATAAGAAAACCTTTGTACTGGATTTCAAAAATGAATATGAGGATATTCAAGCGTCCTTTGCCCCGTTCTATACCGAGACAATTCTGAACGAGACCATCACCCCTTCGGATATCCGGGCGGTGGAAGCTCAGGTGGATCAGTATAATTTCCTGGACATTGACGATATTGAGGGATTCAACGGATATTTGTATCAGGATAAACGAACCTCCAAAGAAAAGGCTCGGATGTGGGCGCTGCTGGATAAATCCCTGCAAATCATCAATCGCCACCCGGAATTGGAAAAGCAGGAAATCCGTGCGACGATCAAGCGTTTTCTGAGGTTTTACAGTTTCCTGATTCAAGCAACCTGCTTTGAAAGCGTGGATCTGCACAAGAAGTACAATTTCCTTTCGTATCTAGTTAAGGAGATCGAAGTGGGCAGCGGTGGAAATGATTTTGACATTGCGGACAAAATCACGGCCTCTAACTTCCGTCAGAAAAAGACCGGGGAAAACACACACGAGATTGAATCCAAGCCAGAGGTAAGCCTGCCGACACCCAACGAAGTCTACATGGATGAAGCTGTGAAAAAGAAGCTCTCCGAGATCATCGACGAGATCAATGCAGCGTATAACAAAAACTTTGATGTCGACGTGGCCTCCAAGTCCGCTCTGCAAATGAGGGATATCCTGCTGAAAAACGGACATCTGCGGGACAGTGCACGGAATAACTCGCTGAAAGATTTCCGCTTTGCCTATTTTGATGCCGTACAGGATGCCCTTATTGCTGGGTATGAGCAGAACCAAGATTTTTTCGCACTTTTGCTGGATAATGACGAGAAGAAGCGTGAACTAATGCGGGTGTTCCTGGAGGATGTATATAAGCATTTGCGTAGTGATTAACCTTATGCCAATTAACAGCGCCCACTGACTATAATGTCGATGGGCGCTATTATATTGGTTACAACTCAAAACTTTCTATCTGTCTGTTGCAAATGTTCTAAAATAAATCTTATTCACTTTTCTCGCTTTGTGTCAAGGAATTGTACTCCTTTAATTTGTTTTCTCGTACCTTTGTCTCGTATTGATTTGCCTTTTTTTCCAGAAACTGTACGAGAAAACGCTTTCCAACCGATACGGTATCAATCGTAGAAATTATTGCTAATATAGTTGCAATAATTAATGCAATTGTAAATAGCGTGTTTGAATGTGTAGTAAAGGAAAAAACTGTGCCCAAAACACCTAAAACCGATAATGCAAACATGACAATGGATAACAGTTTCTTACGAGGAGAAATCCATTTTTCACGAGCTTGTTTCGCATATGAATCGGCTGACTTTCGATTCTTCTCAGCTTGCATTTTCCGCTGTTGTTCTTCAGATTCTTTTTGCTTGCGAAGTTCACAAGTGATATTTGACAATTCCTGAGTATGTTTTTGCGAAGCTCTTTCCATTTCTTTGTTTAGTTGGTTCAATTCGATTTGATGCCGTTTTTCTCTTTCGTTTAGTTCAGTTTGGTGGCGGGCTGTTTCTTCAGCTATTAATTGTTCTTCATATTTCCTTTGAGCTTCTTGTACAGATGTTTCGGTGATGCTATCAACCTCCCCAAAAGAGCCTAACCAGATTTCATTCCGAAATACCCGGTCAGCACGTAAAGCCACAACTTGTTCTGGTGTCAACTTGCCAGATAGCTTAAGTTTTTGGAGAACCTCATCGACTTTTTTCATTATTTCTGGGATGGGTTGTAATGCACAATACGCATTCTTTAGTAATTCGCTTTCTGGCAAATTATTTACCTCACCACATTTTATCCAAGTAATTGCTGATAAATTACTATCAGAAATAATTAACTGAAAGGTTCTCTTGCTTATGTTCTCTTTATAGTATGTGTTAAAAGCTCTTGTAAAATCATAATTATTTGTGACAAAAATAAAACGGCATGTTTCAATATCGTTACTTGTATAATCTCCTCTAAGGCGATGAATGGCCAGTGCGGATTTTACGTCATTTTCCAAATTGGCTTCTGTATAATGCGGAGTATTATCTTTAATAAACTGCTTGAGTTCTGTCTCTCCTAACATTTTTTGTTCATCTACGGAACCATCGTCTTTTGTGTCATATGGAGGAATATCGTGTTCAACTATTCCAAAACGGCTTTCCAATTTACTTGGTAGTAATTTAATCTCTCTATCGACGTCATTGGAGTTGTAGTTGTGAGCGTTTAAACCGTCTAGAGTACGATAGCCATTGGATATTGCCGTTGGACTCAAAGAGTACTTATATGCAGATAAAATATCAATTATTTCCTGTCTTATATGGGGAAAGTAGCAAAATTTTCCATTTTGCCGTTGCAGCATATTATGAAGCAATAGGGCGTTATGTTCTCTTTCGCTGCCGCTATATCCCAGTAAGTCTATTAAAAATGGTGTATCATAAAAGAACGTTGTATTTGAATAGTTGGCTGATTTTATATCTCCATTCTCTGGTTGAATATAGAGCGCTAAACGTAAAAAGTATCCTTTAATTAAATCGTTTAGATACTCAAATTCTTCATTACTCGCATCTTTGCACTCGAAAATGAATCTTGCGATATAGTAATCTGTTTCATAATCTTTTGGTGAGATACTGACACTTGCCAGATCATTTGTGCCTATCTGAAGACCGTATCGGGAAAAAAAGGTATGTAAACAGTTAATCGCCCGACTGTCGGTAAAATTCCCTGCTCTTTTACAATGTGCATTTAGGTATACTGATAATTTTTCGCCTAAAACATGTAAGTAGCGTTCACAATCTTTCCGTCGAGAATCCATTTGAGAAATCTCCGAATCGATTGGAGAAACAAGATAATAATTATGATTTCTTCTTTCAATAGATGAATAAGGTTTACGTGCAAACACTTTCTTTATGATGACTTCTGGCATATCTGTATACGCAAAATTATGTTGCACATAATTTTGCACCTTTTGTATGTCTACTTTTTCACCTGGAGATGTGAGAGTAGCGGTCGCATACATTACAAAAGGGGTAATAAGGTCGATCATGTCTTTTTTGCGACTTTGCCATACGGCTTCTAGCATTGCTGCACTAATCATTATTTGATTATTGTTCATTTTCTGTCTCTTGTCCCTTTCTTTTTGAATTATCTCGTATGTAAACTGGCAGGCAAATTGCTATTTGCTTAAATCATTTTTGCTTTTTCTTTTTAGACGCATAATACGGCTTTGGCCTTGCTTTTCCTCGCATATTATTGGGATTTTTGAGCAGCTTGGACAGGCTCAGTATCCGCAGAAACGCTGAGAAGTCCTCCGAGGAAATCTTTTCAAATGGTATCTGTAACTTATCACAAAATTCATGGATCAGCATCTCTATATCGCTGCCCTGTTGGACAGCCTGCTCAAATTTTTCCTTGACGTCCTCCAACGTGGGCTGCGGGTCAGCGGTGGTCTTGTCTTTGAGATGTGCCTCCCGTATATACCGGACAATTCTGTCCAGATCATCATGCAGGACATGGCTGAAAAAGTCGCTCTCCTGTATCTGACCCAGTTCCAGCGTCCGCATATAGAGGTCATCTTCTCCGGGCGCATACTTGCTGAGGACGGTCCGCCGGGTGGCCTCCAACACCAGATTCATCTGCTCCACCCGCATATTGGCGATCTGGTCGATGCAGATTTCCATATCTATCATCAGCCGCCGGAAATTCGGGTGGGTAGCCAGTTCGCAGAGAAGCCGGTTGTTGATCTTGCCGCTGCTCAAAAGTTCTACCATATCATCACTCAGATGCAGAGCTTGAAGTTCTGTATTTGGGTGATTTTTATTTTCTGACAGCCCCATCAGATAGTCGGTGGACACGCCGTAAAATTCCGCCAGCGTTGCAATCGCAAACGGGCTGATGTCCTTGTAGTCATCGCTCTCATATTTTCCCAGCGCAGATTTTGAAAGGCCGGTCTGCTCTGCCAGCTGTTCCAGTGTCAGGTGCTTATCCACCACACGCAAATCTTTGAGCCGCTCCGGGATTGTTAGCTTTGTGTACATCCAAAGCCCCCTCTCGTCATTGATGTTTCAGTGATTACATCTATTATAGCACGATTCCATAAGCGTGGAAATATGCGGCTTTTACGGATTTTTCCGACGTTTTGGACATACGGGAAAGGGCCTCTTTTTTCGGTAAACTGGTTCTTGTAAACAAGCACTGAACCTTGAAAATCGAATGACCGGCTGCAAGGGGTATGACCTCCGGGGAAGTGACGCCAGGACAGAAATCGAGCGCACCAAAGAGGCCGATACGCCGGGAGAAATTCCGGGCAGGAGCGGCTTGCAGGCAGACCGGCGGACAGAAACAAGTTTATCATGCGGGGCGCATGGCTCCGCAGCAAAGAAATGGAGGAATATCATTATGACACTGAGTATGAAAGAAAAGAAGATTCTCTACGCTTTCGCCTGTCCCAGCCACCACAACACGGTGACACGGCTGAAATGGCTGACGGCCCTGACTGTTGACCCGGAGGCCAAACGCCGGATGCTGGGGCTGGCCCGGAAGATGGAGACAGAGGTGGACGAAAGCTGGTACGAGGCTTTTTACCACCATCTGCGCATGGAGATGGACGAGTACCGCCGTCTCAAGCGCAGCCTGCGTGTGCTGAAATCTTACACCGATTATGAGGAGGATTTGTATGACGAAGCTGTCTAAGTATGAGAAAGAAACCATCATCAACTGGAACGAGGCGGAGAACCTTGCCAGTATCTACACCTTCAACGCCAGCTTGAAGCGCAGGCTGGCCGATTTCAGCCGGAAGTACCCGCTGCTGTGCCGGTTGGAGCGCAGTACGCCGGAGGGCAGCGTGACCTATGTGCTGGACAAGTCCCGGCTGTCAATCCGGCTTATCCCGCCGTACAGCGAGGAACGGAAAGCCGCCGCCAGCGCCTACGCAAAAGAGCATGGCTTTCAGGTGGTGACAACGGAAGAAAAAATTGCCTGAAATTGGGGCGATTACGGCAAAAATGCCGGGTCTGCACCCGGCGTTTTGACCGGCAATCCCCGCAGGCGTATTCCGTATCCACTTCCCGCCGATAGGCGTAACTGTGTGGATGCGGAGCCGGTGAAACTGGCGGAAACCGCTTCTGCGGTGGAAGCCAGCTTCGCCGGTGCGGGAGTACAGAGGGCGGCAAGCCCTTTGTGG
>OGGQ01000408.1_pt1 | contig 62792 bp, 64 predicted proteins | sample 1571191 | NCBI WGS metagenome assembly OGGQ01 (sample SAMEA2582061, study PRJEB24529) | metagenome | biome: Human gut stool | place: China | collected 2011
CCCCCCTCTGGGAGATTCTTTGGTGACTTTCTCATCGGGGAGAAAGTCACCCGGGGTGGAGGGGCGGAGCGCCCCCACACGGGAGGAGCGCAGAGGAGGGCCTTAGCCCTCCTCGCATCGGGGTCCGCAGGTCCCCCTGCGGAGAAGCAAAGAGCAAACTTAGACAAAATATGAAAAAAGGGGAAGGGATTTCCCGTTTTTCTTATCCAAAAAAGTTGTTGACAAATTAACAAGAGAAAGGTAAACTAATTGTTGGACACTGATTGCTCTCGGCAAGAGAAAATCAGCTTTGGAATAAAAGAAAAATGGGCACAACAAAAGGCCGTCAGAATGATTTTAGGGAAGAAGGATGGCGCCCTTTTGTCTGCATATGTCGAATATTTTCGAGAGGTGAGATTGCAAGTGTTTAAAATTGTTAACAAGAAGCTGTTAAACGAAGCAGTTGTCCTCGTAGAGGTAGAAGCTCCGTTTATCGCTAAAAAGGTTCTCCCGGGACAGTTTATCATCTTCCGCATCGATGAGCAGGGCGAGCGCGTGCCGCTGACCGTCGCGGACTATGACAGAGAAAAGGGCACCATCACCCTGATCGTTCAGATGGTTGGCCGCACCACCAAGATGCTGGGCGCTATGGAAGCGGGCGAGTACCTGCTGGACGTTGTCGGCCCGCTGGGCATCCCAACCCACCTGGAAGGCCTCAAGAACGTCTGCGTCATCGGCGGCGGCGTGGGCTGCGCCATCGCTTACCCGCAGGCCAAAGCCCTGCACAAGATGGGCGCTAATGTCGACGTCATCATCGGCTTCCGCTCCAAGGACATCGTCATCCTCGAGGACGAGATGAAGGCTGTCGCCAGCAACCTCTATGTCATGACCGACGACGGCTCCTACGGCGAGCACGGCTTTGTTACCGTAAAACTCCAGCAGCTGATCGACGAGGGCAAGGACTACGATGCGGTCATCGCCATCGGCCCGGTTCCGATGATGAAGTTTGTCTCGGAGGTCACCAGACCAAAGGCAATCAAGACCATCGTTTCCCTCAACCCAATCATGATCGACGGCACCGGCATGTGCGGCGGCTGCCGCGTCAATGTTGGCGGCGAGATCAAGTTCGCCTGCGTGGACGGCCCTGACTTCGACGGCCACAAAGTAAACTTTGACGAGCTGATGAAGCGCAATGGAACCAACAGGGAACAGGAACAGCATGACAGCGAACATTGCAGACTGAGAGGTGCCATCAATGCCTAACATGACCATGACAAAGCTCCCCATGCCGGAGCAGGACCCAAAAGTAAGAGCCAGAAACTTTGAGGAAGTTTCTTACGGATACACCGAAGAGATGGCGGTAGAGGAAGCACAGCGCTGCCTCCACTGCAAACATATGCCCTGCGTCAGCGGCTGCCCGGTCAACGTGCAGATCCCGAAATTTATCCAGCTGATCGCTGAGCACAAATTCGCCGACGCCTGCGCTGCCATCAAGGAGACCAGCGCGCTGCCGGCAGTCTGCGGCCGTGTATGCCCGCAGGAGACCCAGTGTGAAGCCAAGTGCGTGCGCGGCATCAAGGGCGAGCCGGTTGCCATCGGCCGTCTGGAGCGCTTTGCGGCTGACTGGGATATGAAGAACGGCAAGAACGAGGTTGTAAAGCCGGAATCCAACGGCCATAAGGTAGCCGTCATCGGCGCTGGCCCTGCGGGCCTGACCTGCGCTGGCGACCTTGCCAAGAAGGGCTACGAGGTCACCATCTTCGAGGCCTTCCACAAAGCGGGCGGCGTACTGGTTTACGGCATCCCGGAATTCAGACTTCCAAAGGCCATCGTGCAGAAGGAAGTAGAGGGCCTGGAGAAGATGGGCGTCAAAGTGATGACCGACATGGTTATCGGCAAGGTTCTGTCCATCGACGAGCTGATGGACGACATGGGCTTTGAGGCTGTCTTTATCGGTTCCGGCGCTGGCCTGCCGATGTTCATGGGCATCGAGGGCGAGGACCTGGTCGGCGTTTCCTCCGCAAACGAGTTCCTGACCAGAATCAACCTGATGAAAGCATACCGCGACGACTATGACACCCCGATCAGAAAGGGCAAGAACGTCGCAGTAGTCGGCGGCGGCAACGTGGCAATGGACGCTGCCAGAAGCGCGATGAGACTGGGCGCAGAGCATGTCTACATCATCTACCGCCGTTCCGAGGCGGAGCTGCCGGCCCGCCGCGAGGAGGTTCACCACGCCAAGGAGGAGGGCATCGAGTTTGTCCTGCTGACCAATCCTGTCAAGATCCACGGCGACGAGAACGCAAACGTCAAATCCATCGAGTGCATCAAGATGGAGCTGGGCGAGCCGGACGCTTCCGGACGCCGTCGTCCAATCCCGGTCGAGGGCTCCAACTTTGAGATTCCGGTAGACACCGTCATCATGTCGCTGGGCACCTCCCCAAACCCGCTGATCAGAACCACCACCGAGGGTCTGGAAGCGAACAAGAAGGGCTGCTTGGTTGCGGACGAGCACATGGCGACCACCCGCGAGGGTGTATACGCCGGCGGCGACGCGGTAACTGGCGCTGCCACCGTTATCCTGGCGATGGGCGCAGGCAAGACTGCCGCGGCTTCCATCGACGAATACATTCAGAACAAGAACAAGTAAGCTTTTTCCCAAAGAGTTTTACAAAGCGAACGCCTCGGGCCGACAGCCCGGGGCGTTCTTGTTCTGTTTGGCAGGACGGTCTGCCGATTCCACAAAGCCAAAGAAAAAGACCGATTTGCTCACCGGCTTAAAGTGGCAAATCGATCCAGTTAGTAGCAGAATCCCTGTCAGGAAAATTGCATGACACATTTGCTGCAGGGGGAGGCTCGCTATTTTTCGTTTATCGAGTTGGGCAGATTCCACCGGAATCGCAGCGACAGCAGGCGGATAGCGACAATCAATGCCGCGCACAGCAGCATGCAGAAGGTCTTCGACAAAAATTCTTGGAGGTAGTAGTAGATCAGCGCCCCGGGGATGGCCGCCACTGCATAGATCTCCCACCGCAGCACCAGCGGAGTGCGCCGTACCATGATGTCCCGCAGCATGCCGCCGCCCACACCGGTCATTACTCCGACAAACACCGCCAGAAAGGCGTTGTGATAGCCGCTGTCCAGCGCGCTGTTGACCCCGATGATGGTGAAGATTCCCAGTCCCATCGAGTCGAAAAAATTGATGGGCCCCATGAAGCTGACCACCTTGCCGTTTTCCACAAAGTTGCCGTAGTGGTGCAGCATCAGGAGCATCAGAAAGGAGGTCACAATCGCCACCGCGACATAGACGGGGTTGGTGAACATGCTTGGTGGGGTGTTGCCCAGAATCAGGTCGCGCAGCATACCGCCGCCCACCGCCGTCGTCATCGACAGCACCGGGATACCAAAATAGTCCAGCCCACGCTCAATGCCGACCAGCCCTCCTGAAATGGAAAAGACCACCGTTGCGATTATCTCCAGAATGAAAACAACAATCTCCAAAAAGCTCATCATCCATCCCTCCAGTAAACGATTCAGGTTGAATTTTCTTGTCTGATTTTGCTAAAGTAAATCCATCATCTTTTAGCAGAACATCCAAAAAACTTTATTGAGATAAAGGATACCGCAAGCCACACAAAAAGTCAATAGCAAAAAGTTTGCTCTGACAGAATCATAGCCTTTCACAAAATTTCAGGCTAAAGCGGCTCTTTCCTGACCGATTTGCCACAACTTTGTTGTCCCGGACAAACTGGAATTGACGGATTTGTCTGTCAGGTAGTATAATAAGGGGGCAGGCTTTTCAGCCAACTTTTTTGAGAGAAACGGAGGCTTTGTGCCTTGATTTTATTAAACGCAGAAAAAATTTCCAAGGGCTACAGCGACCGGCAGCTGCTCGACGGCTGCTCGCTCGCCGTCGGTCAGGGGGATAAAATCGGTCTCATCGGCGTCAACGGCACCGGCAAGTCCACCCTGCTCAAGGTGATGGCCGGGGTCGACTTCCCAGACAGCGGCACCGTCACCCGCTCCGGCGGGGTGCGGGTGGCCTACCTGCCACAAAACCCGGCGTTTGCGCCCGAGACCACCGTCCTGCAGCAGGTGATGACCGGCGTCGCCATCGACAAGGCCCGCGCCAAAGAGGCCAAGGTGGTGCAGCAGGCCGATGAGTATCAGTGCAAGAGCATCCTGACCCAGCTGGGGCTGTCCGACTATGACCAGCCCATCGGACAGCTCTCCGGCGGGCAGAAGCGGAGGGTGGCGCTGGCCTGCGCGCTGGCCGCCGAGTCGGAGGTGCTCATCCTCGACGAGCCCACCAACCACATCGACAGCGAGATGGTGGACTGGCTGGAAAGCTACCTCAAGCGCTACCAGGGGGCCATCCTGATGGTCACCCACGACCGCTATTTTCTGGAGCGGGTGGTCAACCGCATCGTCGAGCTGGACCGCGGCAAGCTGTACAGCTACCCGGCCAACTACTCGCAATATCTGGAGCTGAAAGCCCAGCGCGAGGAGATGGCGCTGGCTACCGAGCGCAAACGCCAGAGTCTCTACCGCAAGGAGCTTGCCTGGATTCAGCGCGGCGCGCGCGCCAGAAGCACCAAGGCCCAGTTCCGGGTAGACCGGTTCGAGGAGCTCAAAAAGCCGGGCTATGTCCCCGACCAGTCCAAGCTCGAGGTCAGCGCCCTCTCCTCCCGGCTGGGCAAAAAGATCATCGAGATCGAGCAGATCAGCAAGAGCTTTGACGGCAAGGTGCTGGTCAAAGATTTTAGCTACAACCTGCTCAAAGGCGACAGGGTGGGCATCATCGGGCCCAACGGCTACGGCAAGACCACTCTGGTGCGGATGATCTGCGGCTTGCTGGAACCGGACGAGGGGCGGATTGTGCGCGGCGAGACGGTCCGGATCGGCTACTTCTCGCAGGAATCCTTTGCCGGGGAGGACTTTGACCCGACGGTGAAGGCCATCGATTATATCCGTCACATCTCTCAGGAGATTCAGACCCCGGAGGGCACCCTCACCGCTGCGCAGATGATGGAGAAGTTCCTCTTCCCCGCCGACCTGCAGTACACCGAGATCGGGCGGCTCTCCGGCGGCGAGCGGCGCAGGCTGTACCTGCTGCGGGTGCTGATGGAGGCCCCGAACGTGCTGGTGCTGGACGAGCCGACCAACGACCTGGACATCGAGACGCTGGCGGTGCTGGAGGACTATCTCGAGCAGTTCCCCGGGGTGGTCATCGCGGTCAGCCACGACCGGTACTTTTTGGACAAGCTGATGAACCACGTCTTTGTGCTGGCGGGCAACGGCGAGGTGCGCCACTACACCGGCGGCTACGCCGACTACCGCGCCGACGTCGCGGAGCAGCAGCGCCTGGCGGCGCAGCAGCGGCTGGATTCCCAGCCGTTGCCCAACTCCTCCCCGAAAAAAACTTCCGGCGGGCGCAGCCGGCAGGAGAAGCTGAAATTTTCCTTCAAGGAGCAGCGGGAGTACGAGGAGATCGACGGGGTGATTGCCGGGCTGGAGGAGAAGATTGCCCAGACCGAGGCGCTCATCGCCCAGAACGCGAGCGACTACGCGGCGCTGCAGGAGCTGACTGCCGAAAAGGAGGAGCAGGAGACTCAGCTTGCCGCCAAGATGGAGCGGTGGGTTTATCTCAACGATCTCGCGGAGCGGATTGAGACGCAGGGGAAGTAGGCCCCTGCAACCCTAATAGGCTTTTGCGGGGCTGGTAGCCCCCAGCACCCACCCGCGGGCGCTCCGCGAGAGCATGGCATTGCCATGCTCGGCACCCCGGCCTACTTTCTCGCGTAGAGGAAAGTAGCAGCATAAATGCTGCGAAAGATACGCCAGGAACCTCCTGGTTTGGAGTTCGGAGAACTCCTGACCTCCAGTACAAGGGGGCGGACCCCCTTGGATTCCTCCGCCTTCTGCCCTAGCGGTATTGGTTGCGGGAGTATAAAACCTGCGGCATCCTCGAGGCATCCCTGCCGCGCCACGGATTGACAGCAGGGGGTGTGATCCCCGGTGTAGCTTGGGGAGAAAAAAGACCGATTTACCCACCAGCTTAAAGTGGCAAATCGGTCTAGGTTTGTAGTAGAAGGTAGCCCGGCGCGAGACGGAGCGCAGCGCAGCGAGCGCGAAAAGGGCGGCGACCACGCACCGGGGGATTCCAAAGGGCACAGCCCTTGGCGCGCCTTTGGTGACTTTCCCCGCGACGGGAAAGTCACCCGGGGTGGAGGGGCGGAGCGCCCTCCCCATGGGGGCTGTGGGGGCGCAGCCCCCCAAAAAAACCAGGGTCGCGTAGGGGCCCCCGCCCCTCGCTCTACAAAACGACGTAGAACACTACCGCCAAGAAATGGAAAAAAGTCCCCAGCAAAATAAAGACATGAAACAATTCGTGAAAGCCGAAGGCCGGCGAGGGATTCGGCTTCTTGAGAATGTAAAACACCGCACCAATCGAATAGGAGATGCCGCCCGCAAGCAGCAGGGCAATCGCTCCCACTGGAATCAGCTCCAGCGCCTTCCAGTCAAAAACGATGGCCCAGCCCATCAAAAGATAAAACCCCGTGTACAGCGCCCGTGGGGCGTTCATCCAGCAGAGCTTGACCAGGATGCCGCACAGCGCCACCGCCCACACCCCGCAGACAAACAGGATGCCGTGCATCCCCTCCATGAACTTGAGGCAGATGGGGGTGTAGGAGCCCGCAATCAGCACGTAGATCATTGCGTGGTCCAGCTTGCGCAGGTACTCCTGCTTAAAAACGGGGCCGTTGTAATAGTGATAGATCGAACTTGCACTGTACAAGGCCAGCATCGACCCGCCAAAGGCCAGGATGGAAACCAGCATCCGCACCGAAAAATCCCCGGTCAGGTTATTTAAAACCACCAAAAAGATGGTGCCGACAGCGGCAAAGATCACCCCTAAAAAGTGGGTGTAGCTGCTCATTGGTTCTCGCGCGTTTTTAAAAAGACTATACATAATCATCCTCCTTACATAAAGTAGTTTTAAAAACTACTTTATGTAATCTATGATAACAAATACAGAGGAGTTTTTCAAGATGTCTTGCGAAATGTTCAAAAATAATATAAAATAGAAAACAAGATATTCCCTTAAGGGGCAGGCCGGGAGGTTGCAAGATGGAAATTGAAAAAACACAGCTGGAACAGATCATTGCCCAGGCGGCAAATCCGGACCGGTTGGAACCGGACCAGATTCCGGAGCTGGATCTCTACATCGACCAGATCCTGATGCTGTTCGAGGACAAGCTGGGGGACAACCGCCGGCACGAAAAGGACAAAATCCTGACCAAATCGATGGTCAACAACTACAGCAAGGAGCGGATGATCCGCCCGATGCGCGGCAAAAAGTACACTCGCGAACAGATTTTACAGATTCTGCTGATCTGCTCGCTGAAAAATATGCTCTCAATCGGCGACATCAAGCGCCTGATGACCGTCCTGATGGAGGAGGGAGTGCAGGCTCAGGGCCTGGAGGAAATCTTCCGGAACGACCTCGACAACCAGCAGTCGCTCCGGCAGGATGTCGAGGTTATTATTCAGCATTTGCATTCTGACTATGCAGAGCAAATGGACACCACTGAGCTTGTCTCGCTGCTGCTCGGCCTGGCCCGCATCTCCAACTGCTGCCGCCGCGCCTCCGAGACGATCATCGATCGTTTCTTTGTGCAGGACGAACACGGGAAAAATTCAAAATAGACAAAATAGGGAAACGCCGCATCCATCCCTGGACACGGCGTTTCCCTATTTTTTATTACACAACATGAGAAAGAAGTTAGCCTTTTAAATTTTTTTAATATTACCAACTGTGCAGCAAAAAATCAAGGGGCGCATGCAAAAAAGTGGGCGGATGCGGCAAAAAACGTCAAATCAATCAAAAATGCGCGCCCCTTCCCAAAACTTTTTGGAAGGGTGGAGCGCAGTGTGCGGTGGAGGAATCCGCCGCACAAAAACAAAGCGGCTCCTGTGTTTTTGCACAGGAGCCGCCCGCGGCAAAGCTGCAACTTTCGTAAATTTAGCCTGCAAAGCGAATAGTTTACCGCTGCGCGCAGATCAGGTCGGCGACGTACAGTCCGTTTGCCGCCGCCTGGGAGAGCGACCGGGTAAAGCCCGCGCCGTCCCCGATGGCATAGATATTCTGGCAGCCGCTGATCTGGAAATTTTCGGTCTGCGGCCGGGCAGAATAATACTTGCACTCGATGCCGTACAGCAGGGTGTCATAGTTGGCGGTGCCGGGCGCGACCGCATCCAGCGCGTGCAGCGTCTCGATGATGTTGTCCAGCTGGCGCTTTGGCATGCACAGGCTCAGGTCTCCGGGCACAGCGCTCAGAGTTGGCCGGGTAGTGGAGTTTGCCAGGCGCTTGGCGTCGGTGCGGCGGCCATTTTCCAGGTCACCCAGCCGCTGAACCAGCACGCTGCCGCCGGAGATCAGGTTTGCCAGGCTGGCCACATGGCGCGCGTAGTCGATGGGCTGCTTGAACGGCTCGGTAAAGCGGATGGTGGAGAGCAGCGCGAAGTTGGAGTTTTCGGTCTTGCGGCTCTGGTCGCGGTAGGAGTGGCCGTTGACGGTCAGAACGCCGTCGGTGTTTTCGGTGACGACGCTGCCGCGCTCGTTAAAGCAGAACATCCGGGTCTTGTCGCCGTACTGCTTGGAGCGGTACCAGATCTTCGGCTCATAGATGCGCTTGGAAAAGTCCTCCCAGACGATGGCGGGCAGCTCGACACGAACGCCGACGTCCACCTGGTTATTTTCCAGCGGGATGCCATTGCGGCTGCACCAGCCGGAGAAGAAGCGGCTGCCCACCCGGCCCACCGCAAAGATCACCCTGCCGGCGTGCAGCTGCTGCTCACCTTTGGCGCTGCGGGCGGTGATCTCCAGCGTCTGCCGGTCCACGTCGGTGACTTCGGTGTCGGTGAGGATGTCACAGCGGGTGCGCAGCTGCTCGATCAAACGGCGCATCGTCTCAAAGTTGGAGTCGGTGCCCAGGTGCTTGAGCTGCGCCTGGTTCATGTGCAGATCGTGCGCCAGGCACAGCTTTTTGAGCTCATTGTCCGGCAAAAATCGCTCGGTCGTCGCGCCGAACGAGACCAGAATCTGGTCGGCCTGCTCGATGTAGTCGATGACCGTCTCCGGCTTTAAAAAGTCGGTCAGCCAGCCGCCGTACTCGGTGGAGATGACATATTTGCCGTCCGAGAAGGCCCCGGCGCCCGCCAGCCCCTCCATGATGGCGCAGGACGGGCATTTGATGCACTTGTCCACCTTTTTGGCGACGATGGGGCAGGTGCGCTTCTCGATGCTGTGGCCCTTTTCGATGATGCACACCGAGAGGGCCGGATCGCGCTCGGTCAGGCGCCAGGCGGTCATCAGCCCGCCGATGCCGCCGCCGATGATGGCGATGTCGTAGTAATTTTTCATGTGTTTTTCGCCTCCAGACAAAAATAGGGAAGTGCAATAACTTTTTCTGTGTCCAATTTTCTCTTCGCATTTTTGCCCAAACAATTCTAGTTTAGCACAGTCGCCGGGCAAAATCCAGCGGTTTTTGCAGAGAAAGTGCAATGAGCAAACAATTGCAATTGCAAAAAGGGAGGGAAGATGGTAAGATAAAAGTCAGAAAAGAAAAAGGGAGGACGAAAGATGAAAAAAATTTTGCGCTTTATCACCCAGCGGGTGGTCATCACCGCGCTGCTCATTGTGCTGCAGGCGCTGCTGCTGTTCGGCTTTATCTGGAAGCTGGACAACTACTTTGTCTACTTCTATGCGGGCAGCGTCCTGCTGAGCCTGCTCATTACCCTGGGCATCATCAACAGTAAAAGCAACCCCGCCTACAAGATCGCGTGGCTCATCCCCATCCTGCTGTTCCCGGTCTTTGGGGGACTGGTCTACCTGCTGTTTGGCTCGGACAGGACCGGCCGCTACCTGCGCAAAAAGCTGCAGGGCATCGGCACCGAGATGGACAACGTTATCGGCGAAGCGCACCGGCGCTCGGGCGCGGAGCAGCTGCCGCCGGACGCCGCCAACCAGTCCCGCTACATCTCCCACTGCGCCTACTGCCCGCCCTACCAGAACACCACCACCGAGTATCTTCCGCTCGGCGAGGTCAAGTTTGAGCGGATGGTGGAGGAATTAAAGAAGGCCAGGCATTACATCTTTCTGGAATATTTCATCATCCAGGAGGGCAAGATGTGGAACACCATCCTGGACATCCTGCGCCAGAAGGCGGCGGAGGGGGTGGACGTGCGGGTCATCTACGACGACATGGGCTGCATCATGATCCTGCCTACCGGCTACGACAAGACCCTCGAGCAGATGGGCATCAAGTGTCGCATCTTTAACCCCTTTGTGCCGATCCTCTCCAGCCGCTTCAACACCCGCGACCACCGCAAGATCTGCGTCATCGACGGCAACGTCGGCTTCACCGGCGGCATCAATCTGGCCGACGAGTATATCAACGCTTACGAAAAGCACGGCCACTGGAAGGATACCTCCATCCTGCTCAAGGGCGAGGCGGTCTTTAACCTGACCGTCATGTTTTTGTCGATGTGGGACTACCTCGACGGCACCATCGGCAAGACCGACTACAGCCGCTACTACCCCACCGTCTGGGACGAAAACGCAAAGGGCTACGTCCAGCCCTTTGCCGACAATCCGCTGGACGACGAGGCGGTGGGCGAGACGGTCTACCTCAACCTCATCAACAAGGCCAAGCGATACGTCTACATCACCACGCCGTACCTCATCTTGAGCAGCGAGATGCTCACCGCCCTCACCAGCGCCGCCAAAAGCGGGGTGGACGTGCGGATCATCACCCCCCACGTCCCGGACAAGTGGTATGTCCACGCGGTGTCCCGCACCCACTATCAGACGCTCATCGAGGCGGGGGTGAAAATTTACGAGTACACCCCCGGCTTTATCCACGCCAAGACCTTTGTGGTGGACGACGACTACGCGGTGGTGGGCACCATCAATCTGGACTACCGCAGCCTGTATTTGCATTTTGAGTGCGCCGTCTGGATGTACCAGACCCCCAGCGTGGCGCAGGTGCGGGACGACTTTTTCAAAACCCAGCAGATCAGCCAGGAGATCACGCTGGAGGAGTGCAGGAGCCTCTCCTTCCCGCGCAGACTGGGCCGCTCGGTGCTGCGGGTGTTCGCGCCGCTGATGTAAATTGAATAGACAGGGCAGCCTTGTTGTGCGTCAAGCGCAAAGGGCTGCCCCTTTCTTTTTGGGAATAGCGGGCGGCGCGCCTTCATAGGATGCAGTATCCATCAAAAAAGGGAGGGAGATCGATGAAGCAAGCGTCTGCATACCGCACCGAAAAGGAGAAGCTGTCGGAGGGGAGGATGCAGTTTTGGGTGCTCAACCGCTGCCCGCAGTACCCTGCAGGAGAGAATATAAAGGCCCGCGCACAGGTGGAGCAGCAGCTCTTTGCCGCCTTTGAGCAGCCGCGGGAATCCAGCAGGAGGTGAGAACCGATGTACGACGCGCTCTATGCCCGGCAGTCGGTGGAGAAGGTGGACAGCATCTCGATCGAAAGTCAGCTGGAATACTGCCGCCACGAGGCCCGGGGCAATCCCTGCCGGGAATATATCGACCGGGGCTACAGCGGCAAAAACACCAACCGCCCCGCCTTCGAGCAGCTGCTGGCCGACGTCTGCCAGGGGAAGGTGGCGCGGGTGATCGTCTACAAGCTGGACCGCATCAGCCGCTCAATTCTCGACTTTGCCAACATGATGCAGCTGTTCCAGCAGCACCGGGTGGAGTTTGTCTCCTCGACCGAGCGGTTTGACACCTCCACCCCCATCGGCAGGGCGATGCTGCACATCTGCATTGTCTTTGCCCAGCTGGAGCGGGAGACCATCCAGAAGCGGGTCACCGACGCCTACTACTCCCGCTGCAAAAAGGGGCTGTACATGGGCGGGCGGGTGCCCTACGGCTTTGCCCGGCAGCAGACGGTGCTGGATGGGGTCAGGACCTCGATGTTTATCCCAGTGCCGCAGGAGGCCCAGCAAGTCCAGCTGATCTATTCGCTGTACGCCGACCCGGCAAACTCGCTGGGGGATCTGGTGCGCTACCTCAACGCGCACGGCCACAAGCAGCTGCGCGGAGGCATGTGGAGCACGGCGCGTTTAAGCGAAATGCTGCGCAACCCGGTTTATGTCCGGGCGGACGCCGCGGTTTACGACTTTTTCAAGGAGCAGGGGGCGCAGCTCCTCAATCCGGCCGCGGACTTTACCGGCTACAACGGCTGTTACCTCTATAAAGGCGCTGGCGGGGAGGGGCGCAGCCCGTCGGATTTAAGCGGTAGGGAGGTCGTGCTGGCCCCGCACGAGGGGCTGATCTCCTCCCGTGACTGGCTGCGCTGCCGCCTTCGCTGCCAGCAAAACCGCCGCTCCACCACCACCTGCAAGGCCAAAAGCTCCTGGTTGCTGGGCAAGGTCAAGTGCGGCCGGTGCGGCTATGGGCTGAGCGTCGTCAAATCCGACACCCGCTGGCAGCGCTACTTTGTCTGCTCGGTGGCCTTGGCCTCCAAAAAGCAGAGGTGCCCGGGCACAGGCGGGACGGTCTATGCGCAGCTGCTGGAGACCTATGTGTCGCAGGAAATCCAAAGGCGGCTAGGCCTCTTTGATAAGCTCTGCCAGCGGGAGGAGCCGCAGCCTGACCGAAAGCGCAACGAGCAGCGCATCCGCCTTGCCGAGACCGAGCGGGAGATCGAGCAGCTGCTCTGCAAAGTCAGCGGCGCCAACGACATCCTGCTGGCCTACATCAACAGCCGGGTGGCCCAGCTGGATGAGGAGCGCCGCCAGCTGCAGACAGAAGCCGAACGGCTGGCGCACCAGGAGGGTGCAGCGGCCATCTGTAACCCCGCGCAGCTCTGGACAAAGGCCAGCTTTGCGCAAAAACAGGCGGTGGCCGACGCGCTCATCGAAATAATCAAAGTAGCGGACGGCGAGATTGAGATTGTCTGGAAGATTTAAGTCTGAGCTCGTCGGCGCTTTTTTTCGGGCCACCCTGCTTTAATCTTCCCGCTTTGGTGAAATGCTCCGTTATACACAGGAGCAGCTGGACAGCAAAAACTTCTATGCGTTTAATCCGTCCTACGACACCGCCACCAAAGCCCGCCGCACCGCCAGCAGCGGCAATAGCACCACAACCCGCCGGTAACGGCAAAACAAAAAGGCCTGCTTTTTTAAAAGCAGGCCCTTTTGCTGTTGTGTTGGTAAATAAGAGAGAAAGCTCTATCGATTTTCCTGGCGGTCAGGCAGACATCTGGGGGAGATGCTCTGCTGAAAAGCAGGAACAGACATTTTTGAGCGTTTGGTCCGAAAGCTGTGAAAGCAGCGCCATCGAACACTCCTGCGCGTCATATTCGCTCAATCCCAGCTGCTGAAAGATTGGACAGAGCGTTTGGTACTGCTCCTCGTGCTCGCGGGTCAGCTGGTGGCCCAGCTCGGTGATGCGCAGCGATTTGTCCGGCAGCTGTTCCAGCAGCCCCTCCTTGGTCAGGGAGGAGAGCATCTTGCAGACCGAGGCACGGGAGATGCCCAACTGGACCGCCACATCGATGCAGCGCACCCGCGGCAGCGACTTTTCCAGCGAATCGATTGTCAGAAGATAACGCAGTTTTCCAGAAGTCAGTTTCATAATTCCAGGGCTCCTTTCACCGGCATTCCCATCTGCTCAGGAGAGAGGGACTATGCCGCGGCTTTTGCGGATTTTAATTTCTTGGCGCGGTCCTCCGGGTTTGGACGAACCAGCAGGTAGACCAGGGCAGCAACTAGGATGATTGCCACGATGGTGCCCAGGCCAAAGACGCCGGTTGCAAACCAGGTGCCGAGCTGATAGATGATGAGCGAAACGATGTAAGCGAAGATGCACTGATAGCCGATGGCAATCCAGGTCCATTTCGCGCTGCCCATCTCCCTGTGGATGGCACCGATGGCCGCAAAGCACGGGGCGCACAGCAGATTGAAGACCAGGAAGGAGTAGGCGGAAATGGCGGTGAAGTTCTGCGCGAAGACGCTCCACATCTCGTCGCCGTTCTCCGCCACCTCGGCAAAGCCGTACAGGATGCCCATGATAGCGACCAGGTTCTCCTTTGCAACCAGGCCGGAGATGGTGCCGACGGCGGCCTCCCAGTGGCCCCAGCCAAGCGGCGCAAAGATCGGGGCGATGACGCGGCCAATGGCGGCCAGGATGGAATCGCCGGTGTCGACCATCTGCAGCTGGAAGTTAAAGCTGGACAAGAACCAGATAACGACCGAGGACAGGAAGATGATGGTGCCGGCCTTGCGGACAAAGGCTTTGGCGCGGTCCCACATGTGGATGAGGACGCCTTTTACACTCGGGATGTGGTAAGCGGGCAGCTCCATGACGAAGGGGGCCGGTTCACCCGCGAACAACTTGGTTTTCTTGAGGATGATGCCAGAGATGATGATGGCAGCGATGCCGACAAAGTAGGCGGAGGTCGCTACCCAGCCGGATTCGTTAAACAGCGCGCCGGCAATCAGGCCGATGATCGGGAGCTTTGCCGAGCAGGGGATGAAGGTGGTGGTCATGATGGTCATCTTGCGGTCGCGGTCGTTCTCGATGGTGCGGCTTGCCTGTACGGCAGGAACGCCGCAGCCCAGACCGATCAGCATCGGGATGAACGACTTGCCGGAGAGGCCGAAGCGGCGGAAGATGCGGTCCATGATGAAGGCGATACGGGACATGTAGCCGCAGTCCTCCAACAGGGCAAGGAGCAGGAACAGCACCAGCATCTGTGGCAGGAAGCCCAGCACCGCACCGACACCGGCGACAATACCGTCCAGAATCAGTGACTGCAGCCAGTCGGCGGCGCCGACGGATACCAGCAGGCCCTCGACGGCGGGCGGGATGATCTCGCCGAACAGCACGTCGTTGACCCAGTCGGTCATCATGGTGCCGACGGTGGTGATCGAGATGTAGTAGATGAGGAACATGACAACGGCAAAGATTGGCAGCGCCAGAATGCGGTTGGTGACAATCTTGTCGATCTTGTCGCTGGTGGTCAGCTTCTGCTTGGCCTGCTGTTTGTGGTAGCAGCCCTTGAGCAGCTCGGAGATCACGGCGTAGCGCTCGTGGGTGATGATGCTCTCGACGTCGTCGTCAAACTCCTGCTCCGCCTCCTGCCGGATCGCCTCGATCTGCTCCAGCACAGCGGGGGAGAGCTTGAGCTGCTCGATTGCCTTCTCGTCCCGCTCAAACAGCTTGATGGCGTACCAGCGCAGGTTCTGCGGCTGGCAGGCCCCCTGCAGAAGCCGCGCAATCTGCTCCAGCATCTGTTCCAGCTTGGCGTTAAACTTCAGCGGCTTTGGCGCAGCGGCCTTGCGCTGGGCCAGGCTCAGCGCAGCCTTGGCAACTTCAGTGCTGCCCTCGCCCTTGACGGCGCTGGTCTCGATGATCTGGCAGCCCAGCGCGTCCGAGAGCTTTTTGACGTCGATTCTGTCGCCGTTCTTGCGGACCATGTCCATCATATTGAGGGCGATGACCATCGGAACGCCGATCTCCAGCAGCTGGGTGGTCAGGTACAGGTTGCGCTCCAGGTTGGAAGCGTCGATGATGTTGATCATCGAATCCGGGTGTTCGTTCACCAGGTAGTTTCGGGTGACAACCTCCTCCAGTGTGTAGGGGGAGAGGGAATAGATGCCCGGCAGGTCCTGGATGATGGCCTGCTTGTTGGCCTTGAGTTTACCTTCCTTTTTTTCAACGGTGACGCCCGGCCAGTTGCCGACATACTGGCTGCTTCCGGTCAGATCGTTGAACATTGTCGTTTTTCCGCAGTTGGGGTTGCCAGCTAACGCGATTTTATACTCCATTGTCCATCCTCTTTTCTGTTACAGTTGAGATTAGTTTTTGCTAACTCGAACGGCTTGAAAACAGCGCCGATTTATGGCGCCGTCCGACTCAAGTATATTAAGCAGTTACTTCGATCTGTTCGCAGTCCGCCTTGCGCAGAGAAAGCTCATAGCTGCGCACGTTGACCTCGATGGGGTCGCCCAGCGGAGCCACCTTTCGGACATAGACCTCGGTGCCCTTGGTCAGCCCCATATCCATGATTCTGCGCTTGACCGCGCCCTCACCGTGGAGCTTGACGATGGTGACGGTCTGACCCGGCTTGACATCTCTGAGTGTTTTCATCGCAATATCCCTCCTATATTTCATTGGCTGTGCCGCACAGGCGGCGCCAATCCTGACAAAGTTGTGTGGCAGCTTTACAGCATCACCCGCTGTGCCATTTTCTGGTCCAGCGCAATGCGGCTGCCCTTGACATTGATAATCAGGTTTCCATTTAAAGACGAGACGACGGTCACTTCCTGCCCGGCCACAAAGCCAAGCTCTGCCAGATGCTGGCGGACGTCATCCTTTCCGATGATTTTGCGGATGACTGCGGGTGTGCCGACGGGTGCAAATGTTAATGGCATCATGATACCTCCCTCTTTCTATGGAATGTCCAAAGCTTGGCCAAAGCATGTTCGACGGGCAATACCGCTTAATTAGCTAGAGCTAACCTTTGAACCTGGTGTAAGTTTAGCACAGACTAACTCTCATGTCAAGAAAGATTACGGGAATATGTTGCCCGTGGCTAACATTGTGCTTCTCGCCTGCATTTTTTCACAAATTTTCTTGACAACAGCGGGGTGAGGTGGTATACTGAACTTGTAAATATATCGGTAGACGATATATCGGGAGGTGATTATTTGAAGGAGGCGCACCAGCCGCTGACCGATGCTGTCTTTTACATCCTGCTGGCGCTGCGACGTCCCAACCACGGCTACGGCGTCGTGCAGCAGGTGGAGCAGATGACCGGCGGCAGGCTCATTCTGGGGCCGGGGACGCTGTACGGGGCGCTCAGCCAGCTGACCGAACGGGGCTGGATCGAGGTCTACAGCCAACAGACCACGTCCCGGAAAAAGAAGGAATATGTCATCACCCCGCAGGGGCGGGAAGCCTTTGCCAGAGAGGTGGAGCGATTAGAGGAGATGCTGCGCAACAGCGCGCTGATGGAGGAGGATGCACAATGAAACAACTGCACCGCTGGAAGCTATACTTTGACAAGGACCTGGAAGAAAGCTGGCTCAACCAGCTGGCGCAGCAGGGCTGGGGAATGAGCTCCTTCTGCCTGGGGCGCTACACCTTTGAGCCGATCGAGCCGGGGGAATACATCTACCGCGTCGATCTGTTGCCCAGCGACGAGGAGAAAAAGCAGGAATACTTCTCCCTCCTGCGCGAGATGGGGGTGGAGGTCATCCAGCAGTGGGGCTTCTGGTTCTTCTGCCGCCGCCGTGCAAGCGAGGGCCCCTTCGAGCTGTACAGCGACGCGCCCTCCAAAGCCAGCCACTACGGCCGCATCGCCAGGATGTTTTTTCTGGTTGCGCTGCTGGAAATTGTCTGCGCCCTCCTTCAGATACCCGCCATCCTCACCGGAGATGGCCAGATCAACCTGGCTGCGATGGTACTGCTGCTTTTATTGGGCGCAGTGCTCCTGCGGCAGGGGATGCGGTTTCAGAGAAAGCAAAAGGAACAGCAAAAGTAAAGAACGGAGCGCTTGCCAAATGCGGCAAGCGCTCCGTTCTTTACTTTTTGAGGATTCGTTTTAAGGCGGCAAGGTCGAGCAGGTTGACGGTCTGGAACTGCCCCTTATAAAAGACCGCCCAGTTGTTAAAGACACAGGGCAGCGCCTTTGCCTTCTCCAGCGTGTCCACCTCGATCAGGTGGAAGGGGACAGCGTTCTGCTCGCAGTGCTGCCGCACCGTCTTGAGGGCTTGCTCGGTGTAGGGGCACTGGCGGCTGAAATAGATGGTCAGCTCCTGCTCCTCGATGGTCTGCAGCTTTGTGTTGGGCAGAAAGTGCGGCTCGGTTCCATCAAAGGAGAGGGCCAGCAGCTCGTAACCGTCAGCGGTTGTGTCGACGGGGACAAAGCCAAACTTTTTGGCAAACTCCTGGTCGGAGAGCCATGCCTTCTGCTTTTGCGCGCCCAGCATGCAGACGCCGGATTTTCCCTGCTTGCGGGCGTCGTCGATGCAGTATTCCATCAGCGCCCGGCCATAGCCCTTGCCCTTATAGTCGCCCAGCACCCACAGGCAGTAGATGTACAGAAAGTTGTCGCCGGCAACCGGGACCCACGCGGTCTCCAGCGGGGCGTACTCGATAAAGACGGTCGCCTTGGCGTCCAGCTTGCGAAAGACGTGCCCTTCCCGCAGGCGCTGGGCGAGCCATTGCCGCTTTGCCTCCACGCCGGGGTGCGGCTTTTTGCTGCGGATGATGCAGCACAGGTGCTGCTCGGACAGATTTTCGGGGGACAGGTTGATAAACTGCTCGTCCATACGCTCCTCCTTTGGCGGTGCTGGCAGTTAAATCCGCGCGAACTGCGCCTCGTACAGCTCCTTGTAGATGCCGTTGCCGCGGGCTAAAAGCTCCTCGTGGGTGCCGCGCTCTTCGATGCCGTCGCGATCCATCACGATGATCTCGTCGGCATTTTTGATGGTGGACAGGCGGTGGGCCACCACGATGGTGGTGCGGTTTTTGCACAGCTCATCCAGCGAATCCTGGATGTAATTTTCAGTGACGTTGTCCAGCGCGGAGGTCGCCTCGTCCAGCACCAGGATCGGCGGGTTCTTTAAAAAGACCCGTGCAATCGAGATGCGCTGCTTCTGTCCGCCCGACAGCTTGACGCCGCGCTCGCCCACAAAGGTGTCGTAGCCCTCCGGCAGGCTCATGATGTAGTCGTGGATGTTCGCCTTCTTGGCCGCCTCATAGACCTCCTCGCGGGAAGCGCCCAGCTTGCCGTAGGCGATGTTGTCGAAGATGGTGCCGGTGAAGAGGAAAACGTCCTGCTGCACAATGCCGATCTGGCGGCGCAGCGAGGCGCGGGTGACGTCGCGGATGTCGTGGCCGTCCACCAGGATGGAGCCGCCGGAAATCTCATAGAAGCGGGGAATCAGGTGGCATAGGGTGGTCTTGCCGCCGCCCGATGGGCCGACGATGGCAACCATCTTGCCCTGCGGGAAGGTCAGCGAGATGTGGGAGAGGACCTCCTTGTTCTCGTCGTAGTGGAAGGTGACGTCGTCAAAGACGATCTCGCCGCGGACGTCCTTGAGCTCGATGGCGCCCTTCTCGTCCTGCTCCGGCTCCACATTCATCAGCTCCTGGAAGCGGACGTAGCCGGTGATGGCGTTTTGGAACATCTCGACAAACTGGATGAGCTTTTTGATGGGGTTGACGAACATGTTGATAAACAGCATGTAGGCCACCATGTCGCCGACGTTGATGACGCCGCGGTAGACGCAGTAGCCGCCCGCCGCCAGGATGACGACGTTCATCAGCGAGGTCAAAAAGTTGGTACCGGAGAAAAACTCCGCCATGACGCGGTAGGAGCGCTCCCGCACGGTGACGTAGCGCTGGTTGTTTTCAGCAAACTTTTTCTCCTCCTCGCGCTCGCCGGTGAAGGCGCGGGAGACGCGGATGCCGGCGATGCTGTTTTCCAGGCTGGCGTTGACCTCGGCGATCTCGATGCGGTTTTTGCGGAAGGCCATGGTCATGGCGGACCGCTTTTTGATGATGAACAGCACCAGGAACGGCAGCACCGCAAAGGTGATGAGTGTCAGCGGGATGTTGACGGTGCACAGAATGATGAAGGCGCCGACCACGGTGACCAGCGAGATGAACAGATCCTCCGGGCCGTGGTGGGCAAACTCGGAGATGTCCATCAGGTCGTTGACGATGCGCGACATGATGACGCCGGTCTTGTGCTCGTCAAAGTAGGAGAACGGCAGCTTCTGCAGGTGCTCAAAGACGTCGCGGCGCATGTCCGCCTGCATGCGCACGCCGACGATGTGGCCCTGGTACTGCATGAAGTACTGCATGACGGTCTGGATGATGTAGATCACCAGCAGCGCCGCGCACCAGGTCAGGATCAGCCGGATGTTTTTGTCCGGGATGTAGGTGTTGATGATGTTGCGGGAAACCACCGGGTACACCAGGTCGCAGCCGGCGGCAACCAGCGCGCAGATCATGTCGAACACAAACAGCTTCCAGTGCGGCTTGTAGTAATGGGCAAACGATCTCAGCATAAAAAAACACTCCCTCATGATTGTCTTACCTCTAATCAGTTCTTTTATGATACACCTTTTTGCATTTTTTTGCAATCCGGCAGGGAAGCAAAAAGAAAATTTTGCTGCGCCTTTGTTACACAGGACAATCAAAAAAGCCGGCAGTGATGCCGGCTTTCGGGAGAGAATATGAAAAAGAAATGTTATCCAGTGAAAGGGAAATTTTACAGGTAGACGGAGATCTCCTCCGAAATTTCGTCCGCGAATCGAACTTTTTCTAAAAGCGCCTCGATCTGGCGGCGGTACTCCTTGGGGTTGGTGCTGTAGCAGTTCATGTGCTTGGCGCCCTCGATCAGGCAGAGGGTGATGTCGGGGTTTGCCTTGGCAATCTCCTGGCTCATTGTATAGGGCACCAGAGGATCGGCCGTCCCGTGAAAGAGCAGGACCGGAACCTTGATGGCAGCGGCGGCCTTGATGGCGGAGACCTCGTCCATGTTCGCCCCTGTGCGCCGGCGGATGATTGACTTGACCAAGGGGAGCAGCGGGGAAAGGTTAAAGCCATAGCGCTTTTGCCCCTGCAGGACCATCTGGCTGTCCCAGTCGGAGAAGGGGCAGTCGGCGATGCAGAACAGCGGGCGGTTTTCCAGCGGCAGATCGGAGACATTTACCTTGGCCATGCTCATCAGCGCGGTGACTGCGCCCATCGATTCCCCCATGATGCCGATGCGCGCCCGGTCAAAGCCATTGGTCTGGGCGCACTTCTGAATCTGGGAGAGCCATTCCAGACAGTCATCGCTTTCCAGCGCGCCGAAGGTGATGTAGTCCCCCTGGCTTTCCCCCTGCGCCTGCATGTCGGGCACAAAGACGTTGAAGCCCAGGTCCAGCAGCATCCGCAGATATTTTAAAGCGCCAATCCAGGGATAGTTGTAGCCGTGCACAAACAGGATGTACCGGTCGGTTTGGCTGGCCGTCGGGTAAAGGCGGGCGGTCAGCTCCTGTCCCCGGCGGTTGGTCAGAAAAAGTTTGTCATATTTTAAATCCATCAGGGAGGCGTCCAGGTGATTGCGGGTCACTTCCTCACTGAGCACCGCGCCATAGCGCACTGGTTTGGGGCGGATGGCTTGCAGGGCAAAGTTAAGTGCCAGGCGATAGATGGCAATCGCGAGCGCCAGGACAAGGACGATCAGGACAACAAGGATGATAGCGGCAGCCTGCCATGTAAACATTCAATCACCTCTACACGATTTTAATAGAATTTTTATCCTGATGTATTATAACACAGATGCCTGTAGAAAATAAAAACTTTTTGTGAAATATCCTTCCCTTTTTCTGTAAATAAAATCCCTCCCCGTGGCAATGGGGAGGGATGAAAATGTGCAATCTATTCTTTGATCTGTCCGTCGATCGAGATAATCTCTACCTGCCAGGGAATCAGCTTGCCGCAGGCGGCCAGCGCCTTTTTGAGGGCGTTTTCCAGCCCGCCGCAGCAGGGGACCTCCATCCGGACCAGGGTGATGCTCTTGATATTGTGCGATTTTAAGATTTCGGTCAGCTTTTCCGCATAGTCCACCGGGTCCAGCTTGGGGCAGCCGACCAGCGTCACCCGGTTGCGGATGAAGCGGTTGTGGAAGTCGGCATAGGCAAAGGCGGTGCAGTCGGCGGCGATTAGCAGGTGCGCGTCCTCAAAGAAGGAGGCGTTTGGCGCAACCAGCCGCAGCTGCACCGGCCACTGGGAAAGCTGGCTCTGCGGAACGGCTGTAGAGACGTTGGCGGCAGGCTGCGGGTGCAGCGCCCTTGCCATCGAGCCGGGGCAGCCGTGCGGACTTTGTCCGGTGGAAGCTGTCTCAGCCTGCCTTGCCAGAACGGCCTGCTCGTCATAGGCGGCAGCCTCCCGCTCGATGATGCTGATGGCGCCGGTGGGGCAGGCCGGCAGGCAGTCGCCCAAGCCGTCGCAGTAGTCGTCGCGGATCAGCTTTGCCTTTCCATTCACCATCGCAATCGCGCCCTCGTGGCAGGCGCTGGCGCACAGGCCGCAGCCGTTGCAGCGTTCTTCATTGATCGAAACAATTTTGCGGATCATCGTTTGATTCCTTCCCTTTCTTTTATCGCATGATTGTAATTTTTGAATTGACCTTCTGAGAAAAGGATACTATAATGAGGAAAAAAGATCTGTTGGATTTCCAACAAAACGAGGTGAAGAGATGGATTGTCAAAAACTCACAGCGGTTTCGCTGTTTGCCGGGATGCAGCCGGAGGAGATCGAGGCGGTGCTAAACTGTTTTGGCGCTCAGTCGGCGCAGTATGAGCGCGGGGAGGTGATCTTTGCCGCGGGGCAGAAGATTTGCCAGATTGGGATCGTCCTTTCCGGCAAGGTGATGGTCGAGCGGGACGACTATTGGGGCAATCGCTCCATCCTGGCAGCGGTCGGGGAAGGGGAGGTGTTCGCGGAGACCTACGCCTGTCTGTCCCAGGCAAGGTCGGACGTCAACGTCGTGGCGGCGCAGGGCAGCGAGGTGTTGCTGCTGCAGGTGCAGAAGGTGCTGACCCTCTGTCCCACCGCCTGCCCCTTTCACCGGCGCATCCTGCAAAATCTGCTGGAGGTGACCGCAAACAAAAACCACCAGCTCAGCCTAAAGATTGAGATTCTCTCCCGCAAAACCACCCGCGAAAAGCTGCTGGCCTACCTCTCCTCCCAGGCGGCGCTGGTTCCCGGGGGCGGAAAGGCGGCTTTTGTCATCCCCTTTAACCGCCAGCAGCTGGCGGACTATCTCTCGGTGGACCGCAGCGCCATGACGGTGGAGCTGGGGAAGCTCAAAAAGGAAGGCCTCATCGACTTTGACAGAAACACCTTCCGTATCTGCTAAGGGTTCTCTCTCAGAAAAAATTTGTCGGGAATTTGCGAATGAACATTTGGCGCAGGAGCACAAAATAAGAGAAAAGCCTCACCACTCCGGCAGGGACAGGCGCCATTCACCGGGCATCCTGCCAGCACCGGCCCCCACCGCGGCGCATAGTCTGGGAATGTAGGCGCTGCCTGCAAACCATTTTCAGACAAAGGAGCGGTGAGATACCATGCTGTTTCATCTGAACAACAGCGAACAGGAGAGCGGCTGCTCGGTGTTTACCGACCAGCCGATTTCGCTGGCGATGGCATATGTCCCCACCCAGAAGTGGGAAGATTTATACGAAAGCAGTCTCGGCTTTGCGCGCGGAACCATCTTCGCCCAGCTGGATAAGCCATTCATCGGAGAGGAGGCTGTGCCAAATGGCTCAAAATAGCACCAGACAAACCCTGATGAAGCGGGTGCAGATGTACGAGTTTGCGCTCATCGAGGCAAACCTCTTCCTGGACAGCCACCCGGACGACCAGGAGGCGTTAAAATACTACAGCAAGTACGCGGGCCTTTTGCAGGAAGCCAAGGCGGCGTATGAAAAACAGTTCGGCTCCCTGACCCCGGCTGTCGCCGACGGCACGACCCGTTGGAGCTGGGTGGACGATCCGTGGCCGTGGGATCTGCAGGCCAATACAGGGGAGGAGGCATAACATCATGTGGAGTTATAGCAAGAAACTGGAATACCCGGTGAAGATTGCGCGCCCCAACGCGGCGGCCGCAAAGGTCATCATCTCACAATTGGGAGGACCCATTGACAACACCCGGTCCTGAAAAAAGCCAGCGCATTTTCTGAAGGCGCTGGCTTTGCTGTTTTTTTACAGATAATAGTGGATCTCGATGCAGTTGTTCTGCCGGTCAAAGCGGACCTGCCGGATCAGCGCGCGCAGCAGCCGGTTCTTTTCTACTTCGGAGACAGCAGGATCGGCCAGAAAGGGAAGCACCGGCTGCTCCCGACAGAGCGGCAGGCAGGATGTTTTCTGCAGGGGGCTTTCCTGCGCCTGCAGGAGGGCGAGCTGGCGCCTTAGCTGCTCGAGTGTGGCGGAGAGCTTTTCCTTGTTTTGCCGGTACTCCTCCAGCGTGTCGATGCCAGCTTCATAGGCATTGCGTACGCGCTCTAACCGGCTTTGCTCCCGTTCAATCTGCCCCTGCAGCAGGGCGATGGGGTTGGCAGCGGGAGCGGGTTGACGCAGATGCAGCAAAAGAGCAGCTTCTCCCAGGTCTGCCCGCAGCGTTTCGATTACCCAGCGCACGAGCTTCTGCTCCTGAATCGAGTGGGAGACGGTGCACCGGCCGCGTGCATAGGCGTTGCACTGCAGGCTGTTGGCGTTTCGGACCAGCGTTGCGCCGCAGCTGCTGCACCGCACCAGCCCGCGCAGCATAAATTCGCAGCCGGGCCTGACAGACGGCTTTGCCTTTTGCGGGTACAGGCTTTTGAGCTGGGCAATGCGCCTTTGTGCGGCATCCCAGTCCGCCGGGGAGACAAGCGCCTGGTGCTGGCCGTCGGCGAGGATGGAGGGGACAGAGAGGGATTTGCTGTGGGGGTTCCAGCGAATCTTTCCTGCATAGACGGGGTTTTGCAGGATGTAGGCGACACCGCGGCTCTCCATCCGGTTGCCAAAGCGGGTGCGCACCTGCAGGGCATGAAGCTTCTGTGCGATCTCCCGATAGCCCATCCCGGCCAGAAAATCGGCGAAGATCATCTGCACCAGCGGCGCCGTGACCGGGTCGGGCAGATACCGCTTATCCTCAATGCGGTAGCCGAAGGGAGCGTAGGTCAGCGGCTGGCCGCGCCGCGCCTTCTCCGCCATGCCGCGGGTCACCTCCTCGGCGAGATTGACGCTGTAAAACTCATCCATCGCTTCGATGATGGCCTCGGTGATGATCGCCATCTTGTCGTCGCCCAGATATTCGCTGACCGAGATGACGTCGATGCCCAGCTCCTTGCGCAGCATCGACTTGTAGACGATGCTGTCCTGCCGGCTGCGGGCAAAGCGGGAATATTTCCAGACCAGGATGGCGTCGAAGGGCTTGGGGCTCTGTTTTGCTGCAGCAATCATCCGCAAAAATTCGGGCCGCTTGCTGCTCTGCCGCCCGGAACGCCCCTCCTCCTCGACAAAGACCCACTGCTGCGGCAGCAAAAAGCCGTTGTCTTTGGCGTAGCGGCGAATCTGCAAAAGCTGGCTGTCCGGGGAATATTCCAGCTGGTCGTCGGTCGACACGCGGATGTAAGCGGCGGCTGTCCTCACAAAAACCACTCCCTTTCACTTTAAAGGTATGCGGTGCGGGGACGGGAAAGAAGCAGAACTGCGGTATCGGACAATCTGCCCAATCCATACAATAGAGCCAGGAGGTGAACCCGAATGGGCAAACAGAAGCTGACGTCCAAAACTTATGTTCATCTGCCGGACGGAAGGGTGCTGCCGGTCAGCACGGTACACGACGCCGGCGGGGCAGAGATGCAGATCGAGCGCCATCTGCCCTGCGAACAGTGGGAACAGATGGTCCAGAAAATGATGGAGCGGGCGGGGGAGGTGATGTCGGACTGCTACAGCGCGCAGATGGGCAGGCGATAACGCAAGCGTTCGCACAATTCTTTCTCTTTAAATTTTTTTGTCGAATTTTGCAAAAACCGCAGGATCCTGCGGGGACAAATGCGCCGAAATCTGGTATGCTCTAATTAGTAAATTTTGGAAATTTTTCCGATGTGGCAAGGAGGATTTGAGGATGAGCAATCCAAAGAAAAGAAAGCAGGGGAGCGTCCTGAAACAAAAGCGCATGGAAGCGGGTTTGACACAGGAAAAGGCGATCGAATATTTAGGGTTTTCCCTGAGAAGTCTGCAGGCTTATGAAAAGGGAGAGTCCACGCCTTCCCTGGCGAAAGCGGTGAAGATGGCTCGGCTTTATGGATGCAAGGTGGATGATCTGACCGAGAGAAAAGAGGATGAGGAAGAATGACGCTATACTATGTGGTGCCATCGCCCCACCCTGCGGCGGGGTGGAGCTACAGCATCGTCGGGCAGGAATTTGATCCGCAGGGGTCGACGATACACAGCGTGCTGATTCCGGATATTTCCTGCGACAAAAATTTTGTCATAAAGCTGGCGGAACGCTGCACGACGGGACAGCTGCTGGTGGAGCAGCTGTGCGAGGTAGTCTACGACGCGCTGCCATAAAGGGGGATTTTTCCTGCTTTGCAAACCGCTAGGCTTTTGAGAACCCGGCGGTCTCTTTTTCTGCATAGAAAAAGGCAGCCGCTTTGAGCGGCTGCCCGCAATAGTGGTGCGGAAACAAAAAATTCGCTGCCATTCCGGAAAATACCAGGCATGACCTTTCTGAGCTGAAAACGGCGATTTTAAAGGAGTTTTAAGGGTTGCACACCCCGCAGGGGATAAACCCTTGGGCGATTGCCTCCTCCCGGCTGGAGCAGGTCCGGTAGTTCTCGGGGCTGATTCTGGAAGCATAGCGGCAGTTGGCGTAGTGAAACTTCATCGAGTTTGTGTTGAGCACATAAGTTGCGGCAGCAGTGTTGTTTTCGCTTCCCAAGCGGTCGCCGCCCTGGCCGGTGGATTCACTGCCGGTTTGTACTTCCGGGACGGTGGCGGCAGGGGACTGCACGGCCTGCGATTCGCCGATGACCGGCGGGTCGTCCTCTTCGGGAATTTCCTCCTGTGGAGAAGTCGGTGGGATGGAGGGTGTCTGACCCGCCATCGCCTGCATAATGAAGGAGGAAAGCAGCTCGACGCTGGGATTTTCTTCTGCGGGCATTTCTACAATAACCTGGGAAGGGGCACTTTGTGCTGGAGCTTGCGTGATTGTCTGGGAAGGCACGGCTGTCTGCAATGAATCGATAGGGAGCGGCGGCGGCAGGATCAACCGGCCACCGGCAAAGAGCAGCAAGGAGAGTAGGCAGAGGATGGATTGAAAGCGGCCGCGCATGATCTTCTGCTGTACGGGAGGCGCAGCAAGCACAGCCCCCGCCAAAAAGCATAGCGAGCTGAGTGTAAAGAAGGAATCCAAGAATTCCCCCAGCAGCAAAATGCAGATCCCCCACTGGAGCAGCCGGATTGCCAGCTGGACCCAGTCCGGGTGTGTTTTTTTGGAAACGGGCAAGACAAATCCCTCCCCCTGAGCAATCGCTTGATAAGCATATCATATCACAAAAGGAAGGAGAAGGAAATAAGGGGAAGCGGCAAATTTCATCTCTTGCTGCAATTGGGAGGGCCCGATGGAGAGTTGGGCGCGGCGACACGCTACCTCAGCCAAAGATATTCGGCGCCCTGGGGCCAGGTGAAGGCGGGGCTGACCGACATCGGCACCGAGGAGCTGGCCCACATCGAGATTGTCAGCGCCATCCTGTACCAGCTGACCAAGGGCCTGAGCATCGACGAGATCAAGGAGGGCGGCCTGGAGACATATTTTGTGGATCACACCACCGGCATCTACCCGCAGGCGGCTTCGGGCATGCCGTTTTCGGCAAGCACCCTGCAGTCGACCGGCGACATCATCTGCGATTTGACCGAGGACCTCGCTGCCGAGCAGAAGGCCAGGGTGACCTATGACAACATCCTGCGCCTGGTGGATGACCCGGATGTGCGCGATCCGATCAAGTTTTTGCGCGAACGGGAGATTGTCCACTTCCAACGCTTCGGTGAAGCAAACCGGGCAGAGAAAAGCATCGGCTTTTCCTCATTTTCCGGTAGAAAAAGAGCAGCAAAAAATCGGAAGGAATCCCTTCCGATTTTTTGCTGCTGATAAAAATGCTGCCTTTATGCGGTAAACAGTTCCGCGATATATTCGGTCAACGTTTCGGTATCGGAGAAGTCTATGAAATCTCCGGCGGTGAAGGTGACGGTGCCGCTTTCTTCAGCGCCGCTTAACAGTTCGTCCCGCATGGCGTCAAATTCCTCCAGAGAAATTTCCTGCGCGCCGGCGACGATGCTGTCATAGTAGGTGTCCACTCCGTCGTAGGTGGTAGAGAACAGAATCTCCTGCAGCACCTTTCCATCCTCCAGCGTGATGTAGCTCTCCTCGGTCTCGCTGCCGCTCTGACCGGAAAGCTCCCGCACCGCGATGTGGCGCAGAATGCTGCCCTCGCTGCCGTCAAAGATGGTGAAGTGCAGCTCCGGAGAGGTGTTGGAGAGGGTAAAGCTGCCCAGCTCCTCGGCGCTGTCCCCGCTGACGCGGTAGACCACGGCGTCGTAGTGGATGTCGTTGTCGTAGAGGAAGATCAGTTCTCCCAAGCCGTCCCCATCCAAATCGGCCAAAAAGCCGCAGCCCGTCATGGTGCTGGTGACGCCGTCCTCCTCAATGGCAATCCACTTGCTTGCCCAGGTTTGGGTAAAGTCCTCGGCGATCTCCTGCGCGCTGCGGGAGTAGCTCATTTGGGTGCTGGAATCAGCTGTTTCCGTCTCGGCCGTCTCTTCGGTCTGCTGTGATTCGGTTTGTTCCTGCGTCTGCTGGGTGGTGTTTGATTCACTTTCAGCCTGCTGGGTGTCCTGTCCGCAGCCAGCCATTCCAAAGGCCAGCAGGCAGGCCAGCAGCAGAGCGCACCATCTTTCTTTATGATTTTTCATGGTCATTCCCCCATTGCAATCGTTCTGTTACAAGATTATTGTAGCAGATTTTCTGCCAGGAAGAAACAGCCCAATTATGAATTTTCCCGCTGCAGAATCAGACAGCTCAGCCCGGGAAGGGAAATGCTGTCGGAAGAAAGCGGCTCCTTGTCCACCTCCTGCTTCGACTGGCTGTCCAGCAGCAGGCGATAGGCAGAAGGGGTGGCGGGAAGGTGGGCAGAAAGCGGATAGTTTGGGCAGTCCCGGTCGGAGAGGTTGAGCAGCAAAACCAGTTCCTGCCCGCTGCCGTCCCGCCGCTGGATGGCAAAGATTTCAGGGAAAACGCTGCCCATGTCCAGCCACTGAAAGTAGCTGCTGTCAAAATCCTGCTCCCACAGGGCGGGGCAGGTGCAGTAAAGGGTGTTCAGGCGCTGCAGGAAGATGTGGAAGCTGCGGTGAACCGGATAGTCCAGCAGGTTCCAGCCGGGCTGGCGCTCCTCGCTCCACTCCATAAATTCGGCCAGCTCGTTGCCCATGAACGAGAGCTTTTTTCCCGGATGAAAGAGCATATAGCAGTACAGGCAGCGCAGCTGGGCAAACTTTTGCTCATAGCTGCCCCAGAGCTTGTCGATGATCGTCTTTTTGCCGTGCACCACCTCGTCATGGGAGAGGGGAAGAATGTAGTTTTCCTGATAGAAGTAGCTCATCGAGAAGAGAAAGCGGTTTTTCATCCCGGCCCGCTCGGCAAAGGGGGTGGCCAGATAGTCCAGCGTGTCGTGCATCCAGCCGAGATTCCACTTATAGTCAAAGCCCAACCCGCCGTAGGCCACCGGTGCGGTCACCTTGAGGTAGTCGCTGGAGTCCTCCGCAATCAGCATCACCTCGGGGTGGTCCTGCTGCAGGGTGAAGTTGGTGCTCCGCAAAAACCACAGCCCCGGTTCGTTGAGGCCCTTGTCCTTGCTGCCGCCCTGGTAGATCAGATTGGAGACCGCGTCGTATCGGATGCCGTCGAAGTGGTAGACGGTGATCCAGAAATCCAGGGCCGAGCGCAGAAAGCTCAGGACGTGCGGCTTTGTGAAGTCGAACAGGACGGTGCCCCACGGGCTGTCCCGCAGGTTTGGGTTATCCGGCTCGTACAGGCAGGAGCCGTCAAAGCGGGCCAGCGCGTAATAGTCCGGGACAAAGTGGGTGGGAACAAAGTCCAAAATTACCCCGATGCCGGCCTGGTGGCAGCGGTCGATCAGCGCCATCAGTTGGTGCGGGGAACCGTAGCGGCTGGTGGCGGAAAAGTAGCCGGAAACCTGATACCCCCAGGAGGCGTCCAACGGGTACTCGGTGAGGGGCAGCAGCTCGATGTGGGTGTAGCCCATCTGCCGGATGTAGGGGATGAGCTGGTCGGCCAGCTCGTCATATTGGAGGAAGCGTTCACATCCATCTCCATCCTTCATTCGCCAGGAACCGGCGTGCAGCTCGTAGATGTTGAGCGGGCGGTTAAAATTTTTCTGCCGGGTGGATAAAAAGGCGCCGTCCTGCCAATGATATCCGTCCAGCCGCTGAATCACCGAGGCGGTGTTGGGCCGCAGCTCGGTGAAGAAGGCAAAGGGGTCGGCCCGGTCCCAGATTTCGCCCTCGGCGGTGGTGATGCGGTATTTGTACCGGTCCCCCGGCTGTGGGTCAGGGGAGGTCAGCACCCAGACGCCGCAGTCCAGCCGCTGCATCGGCCAGGGGTTCCAGGCGTTGAAGTCGCCGATCAGAGAAACCGCCTTTGCCTGTGGAGCATAGACGGCAAAGCACACCTGAGATTGGTTGTTTTCCCAGACAAAGTGCGCGCCGAACAACTCATAGCCCTTGGAGGAGCGTCCGCGCAGATAATCGATCATGAGAGAAAAGTCAATCATACAATCTTCCTTTCAAAAGAAGCTTGATTTTATCCATATTCTACAATATTTTGATACAAAAGGCAATAAACAAAAAAGGACGTTTGATAAGAGAAAGCAAAATCAGAAAAAATAGTTGATATTTTTTTATCAACTATTGAAAAAATTCTATAAATATTGCATAATAAGAAGGGGAAAAAGACGCGTTTTTCTCGCAACTGTAATTAGAGAAAGAGAGGCAAGATTTATGAAGATCGGAAGCGTAAAGGAAATCAAAAAATTTGAGTACCGCGTCGGCCTGACACCGGACAATGTCCGAAGCTACGTCAACGCTGGACACCAGGTCTATATCGAGCGCAACGCCGGCGTCGGGTCAGGCTTTATGACCGACGATTACATCAAGGCGGGCGCCACCATTCTGGAAACGGCGCGCGAGGTGTGGGAGACCGCTGAGATGATCGTCAAGGTCAAGGAACCGCTTCCGGACGAGTACCAGTATTTCCGCAAGGGGCAGATCATCTACACCTACCTGCATCTGGCGGCGGACCGCGCGCTGACCGACGCGATGTTGGCCGCCGGCGTCAAGGGCGTGGCCTATGAGACGCTGGATCAGAACGGTTATCTGCCGCTGCTTGCCCCGATGAGCCAGATTGCGGGCCGCCTGAGCGTGCAGGAAGGCGCCAAGTATCTGGAGAAGATTTACGGCGGATCCGGCGTTCTGCTCTCCGGCGTGCCCGGAACCCCGAAGGCGCACGTCGTTATCATCGGCGGCGGAAGCGTCGGCACCAACGCATGCAAGATTGCGGTCGGCATGGGCGCGGACGTCACCGTCATGGATGTCAACATCCACCGCCTGGAGTACCTGGACGACATCTTCGGAGCGCGTATCCAGACCCTTTACTCCAACGACGTCAACGTCGAAAACGCGCTGAAGACAGCCGACCTGGTTGTCGGCGCGGTGCTGATCCCCGGCAAGAAGGCACCGAAGATTATCAGAAAATCTTATCTGAAAGAGATGCGCCCCGGTTCGGTCATCGTCGACGTCGCGGTTGACCAGGGTGGCTGCTGCGAGACCACCCACATGACCTACCACGACAATCCGATCTATAAGGTGGATGGAGTCGTCCATTACTGCGTCGGCAATATGCCGGGCGCTGTTCCGCGCACCTCCACCATCGCGCTGACCAACGCCACCCTGAGCTACGGCCTCCAGATCGCCGCGAACGGCTTGGAAGAAGCCTGCCGCAGAAACGAGACGATCTATTCGGCGATCAACACCTACGATGGCAAGCTGACCTGCAAGAACGTTGCGGACAGCTTCAAGATGGAGTATACCAACATTCATAGTTGCTTCTAAAAAATATTCTGACAGCAAAAAAGCTGCCCTTTCTGGGGCAGCTTTTTACTTTGTCTGATTTTGTAAAAATATTTTTCTGAGAGTGTTGTCCAGGAAATGAAAAAAAAGAAGGCTTTGCCAGGGGAGATTCCCCAGCGCATTAGGTTGCCTCAGAGGATTCCTTTGCCGCCCTGCACAGCTGCAGAATCCCTTCGACGCTGCGAAAGCAGCTGCGGTCTACCTGGGTGGGCTGGATTTCGATACCCATATCCTCCAGCCCGTCCAACAGGGTAATGAGTCCGAGACTGTCTAATAATCCGCTTTCCAGCAGGTCTATTCCCGGCTCCAGGACACGACGGCTGCTGCACGCCTCGACCAGCAGCTTCTTGACCGCCTGTTCCAGCTCTTTTTCATCCATTTTGCAACATCTCCTTCAAAGCCTGCAGATCACACTTTCCATTTTGATTGACCGGCATCCGCTCTACCGGGAGCCAAACCTTTGGCAGCATATACGCTGGCAGCGATTTTCGCAGCTGCGCGTCGCAGTCAGCTGTTTTGGGCGGCGGTCCTATCCACTCCACCACAGCGGCCAGGGCGACCACCTGATCTCCTGCGGTCATGGGCAGCACTGCTGCCGCCTGCACCTGAGGCCAGGAGCGGATGACGGCTTCGATCTCCCCCGGTTCGATTCGATAACCCTTATATTTGAGCTGACGGTCCAGCCGTCCGCCGTACCAGAGCAGGCCGTTTTCGATCCTGCCAATATCGCCGGTGCGGTAAAGTCGCTGCCCCTGCCAACTGCCAAACCGTTCAGCAGAGGCGTTGAGGTATCCGCTTGCGACACTTTGGCCGGCGATGGCGATCTCTCCGCTTTGCCCCGGCGGCAGCTCGTTCCCATCCTGATCCAGGATCAGCAGCTGGCAGGCCGCATTCGCCAGCTGTCCGACCGGCAGTGGTTCGCCTGCGCCCGTCACCTCCACGGCACAAACTGCACAGGTCGCCTCGGTGGGGCCGTAGGCGTTGAGGACTGTGACGCCCGGAAAGCGCTGCCTCAGCTGCCGGACGGTTCTGGCAGGCAGTGTCTCGCCGCAGAAAAAGACAGTCTGAAGCGCAGGCATCAGCTCGCGCTGAAAGCTTTTATCGCACAGACAGAGCCGAGCGAAGGATGGAGTGCAGCTCATCCGCCTGGCCCCGCTTTCCCCTAGCGCCCGGTAAAGCTTATCAAGGTCAGCTTGCTGAGAGGGTTCCAGCGCAAAGACAGTCTCGCCCATCATCCAGGCAGGCCAAAGGTCGGCCACCGACAGGTCGAAGGAAAACTGCGCCTGATTAAGCGCGGCTCCCGGTTCCTTTCGGGAGCGGATGGCTGGGAGCGCACAAAACCAGTGCACGAAATTTTCCAGCGCGGCAAGGGAGATGCGCACCCCCTTTGGGCTGCCGCTGCTGCCGGAGGTGAACAGCCAATAGGCATCCCGGGAAGGGTTGACTGGAATCAAAAAATTCTGCATGGCAGGCTTCCGTTTGAGCCATTGTTCCGCTTTTGCCTCCCGACAATCGATCACAGTGCCGGGATTGGCCTGGGAGAGAATGCGCTGCAGCCGCTCCTTTGGCTGGTCGGAAGAAAGTGGCAGGTAGGGCCGGCCGGCAAGCAGGCTTCCCAGCATCCCCACTGCCATCATTGGCTGCTTTGTCCCGATCAGCGCCACCGCACCGGCACCGTCCTGCAGCTGCGCGGCCAGCAGAGAGGCGGCGTTCCACAGCTGGGAATAGGTTAAGCTATCTTCCCCGCAGCGATAGGCAGGGTGCTCTGCAAGGAGAGAAGCGTTTTGTTGAATTCTTTCCAGCAGCATCCTCATCCCTCGCTTTCTGTTCTCGATTGAATCTGATCGGCGGGGATCAGAGCCGGGTCATACATCACCTTGGAATGGTTGTCCAGCACCAGTTCCTTGGCAATTTCCAGCCCGCTTGCCCGGTCAATCACCCTCCGGTAAACCTTGCTGACCCGGTACCAGCCATCCGCCTCCTCGACAAATCCGCTGTCCTCCTCGATGATTCGATAGCGGTAAGGGAAGGGCTGGGTGGTGCGCAGCTCCCCGCACAGGTCGGTATCGTCCAACCAGAGAAGCAGCTGTACAGGCTGATCGGTCGTGTTGCGAAATTGGTAGTCCACGTTCTTGTAAAAGACAGAGGTGCCCGTCCCAAACGGCACCGTGCGGCGCTCGTCAGGAAACAGGGCATCGGAATGGTGGTGAAGCTCGGTGACGGTGAGCGGACTGTTGAGCACCAGCCAGTGCACCATGTTGGCCAGCTGGCACAGGCCGCCGCCTACGCCGGAGCGAAAGCCGCCGCTGGAAATCATCAATCCCTCGGTGTATCCCTTTTTGCGGGTCGCTTTGCCGACCAGTTTCCAAAAGGAAAAGGTTTCCCCGGGCTGAATGACGATCCCGTTAATCCGTGCGGCTGCAATCCGCAGGTTGACCGCTTTGCCCTCCTGCAGGCGCATGTCCACCCCATGCAGCCGGCGCAGCAGCAGGGAGGTGTGTCCCTTGACCAGGCAAGGCAGAGGGGTGGAGTCAATTTTGGTAGCAAAACGTTCCCTGCTCAAAAGATTTTTGATATCCCGCAGCAGATACTCCTTGTGCAGTGAAAGCCAGTAGCCGACAGGGCCCATCTGGCAGAGCAATTTACGATGTTTCATGATTCTCCTCTTTTCCTGTGAAACAATCTGCTTGCTTTGTAAAATCTGCTCCTTCGTCTCCATTATAGCACAAGAATAGAATAAATACCAGATGATTGTAGAAAAAAGAAGCAAGAAGAATGATCTCGAAAAAATAGGGAGGAAAGCGCAGTATGCAAGGGCTCAAGAAGCTCTTTTTACCCACACCTTGACGGATATAGTGGCCTGTAGTATACTGATACTATCGAAGAAGAAAAAATTGTAAAGGGGTCCAAGACCGGGAACTATAAACAGCTCAAATTCTGCAACGAAAAGGAGCGAGAGAAAATGAAAAAAGGAAAGGCGATCTTACTTGCCATCTTGGGAATCGGCGTTCTGGGGGTACTGTGTTACTGCCTGCCGGTTTTTTCGTTCGGAGAGGTGCTGGCGAAAGAAGGGGTGGAAGGGTACCGCGAGACCGAGGTGTGGGACTTTGATGCGCGGATTTCGTATGAGCCAGATGCGCAGAAGCTGCTCGAGCTGCTGGAGACGCTTCCGGTACGCAGAAATATCGGTGACAACCACTGGCGTGGGAAGGAGCACCAGCGGGAAAAAGGTCCACAATATGCAATTGCCATTCGGTACGGGAAGAAAGGCAATTTCTGGATGCAGTTCTGCGAGCGTGAGGTCAGCTTCCAGAGTCCGAGCGGCGGCCGGTTTTCCGATTTTGATTTTAACACCTATCTGATCGCAAGTCCGGAGGACTACGAGCGGTTTGTTGGGCAGCTTGGAGAGCTGCTGGAACAAAGCCCATCTGAGCCGCTGTAGAAATGGCTTCGGCAAGAGTTTTTTTGCCTTGACGTACGCTGTGCCCTATGGTATACTCATACCGATTAAAAACAGAACGGAGAATGTATTCATGATTACGGTCAACAACGTCAGCCTGGATTTCAGCGGCCAGAAGCTGTTTTCCGATGTCAATCTTTTGTTCAACGCCGGCGAGTGCTACGGCGTTATCGGCGCAAACGGCGCTGGAAAATCTACCTTTTTAAAGATCCTCTCCGGCGAGCTCGAGCCCTCCACCGGCACGGTGGAGATCCCGGACGGCGAGCGCATGTCGGTATTAAAGCAGGACCACTTTGCCTACGACAGCTTTTCGGTGCTGGACACCATCATCCAGGGCAACCCGCGCCTGTATGAGATCATGCAGCAGAAGGACGCCCTCTATAATAAGGAAGATTTCACCGACGAGGACGGCGAGCTTGCCGCCGCGCTGGAGGCGGAGTTTGCCGAGCTTGGCGGCTGGGAGGTTGAAACCGAGATCAGCAAGCTGCTCAAAGGTTTGGGCCTTGATCAGAACCTGCTGTATGAGCAGATGGGTTCCCTGCCGGACAAGGACAAGGTCAAGATCCTGCTGGCGCAGGCGCTGTTTGGCCAGCCGGAGATCATCCTGCTGGACGAGCCGACCAACCACCTCGACCTTGCCTCCATCACCTGGCTGGAGGAGTTTTTGATGGACTATCAGGGAACGGTCATCATCGTTTCCCACGACCGTCACTTCCTCAACAACGTTTGCACCCACATCGTTGACATCGACTACAATAAAATCAAGATGTACGTCGGCAACTACGATTTTTGGTACGAGTCCAGCCGCCTGATGCAGCGGATGATGGCCGACCAGAAGCGCAAGGCGGACGAGAAGATCAAGGAACTGCAGAACTTCATCGCGCGCTTTGCCGCCAACAAATCCAAATCCAAGCAGGCGACCTCCCGCCGCAAGCTGATCGACAAGCTGACGGTGGAGGAGTTGCCCGCTTCCTCCCGCAAATACCCCTATGTCGGCTTCACCATGGACCGCGAGATCGGCAAGGATGTACTGACCGTCGACCGCGTCAGCAAGACGGTGGACGGGGTGAAGGTGCTCAACGACGTCTCCTTCACCGTCGCCAAGGGGGACAAGATTGCCTTCATCGGCGACAATGAGATCGCGCTGACCACCATGCTGCAGATTTTGGCTGAGGAGCTGGAGCCGGATTCCGGTTCGATCAAGTGGGGTGTCAGCACCTCCCGCTCCTACTTCCCGAAGGACAATTCGGAATATTTTAACGGCTGCGACCTTTCGATTCTGCAGTGGCTCTCGCAGTACTCCAAGGACATCACCGAGACCTATCTGCGCGGCTTTTTGGGCAGGATGCTCTTCTCCGGCGACGATGTCTACAAGCCGGTGCAGGTGCTCTCCGGCGGCGAGAAGGTGCGCTGCATGCTCTCGCGGATGATGCTCTACGGGTCCAACGTCCTCATCCTTGACCAGCCGACCAACCACCTCGACCTCGAGTCGATCACCGCGGTCAACAATGGTCTGGTGGAGTTTAAGTCCAACGTCTTCTTTACCTCCCACGACCACGAGTTTGTGCAGACGGTAGCCAACCGCATCATCGAGATTGCCCCGGACGGCATCGTCGACCGCCGCTGCACCTTCGATGAATACCTCGAGTGGCGCGCAGAAAACGGCAAAGCGGTCCGCAACTAAAAAGCTTATGAAAAAAAGAAAACGTCCCCGAAAGACGTTTCCTTTTTTGTGTGAAGAAAAACGGTTAAGCCATCACTGCCTGCGCGCCAAAGTAGAGGATGACCACGATGCCCAGCACGATGCGGTACCAGCCGAAGGCGGTGAAGTCGTGCTTGCGGATGAAGTTCATCAGGAACTTGATGGCAAACAGCGAGACGATGAAGGCTACCGCCGAACCGATCAGCAGAATACCCCACTGTGCCCCGGTGATGGAGGAGAGGCCAACCTGCAGGATGAACTTGAGAATCTTGTAGGCGCTGGCGCCGAACATGACCGGGATGGCCATGAAGAAGGAGAACTCGGTGGCGACAAAGCGCGAACAGGACAGCAGCATGGCGCCCAGAATGGTTGAGCCGGAACGGGAGGTTCCAGGGATGATGGCCAGCAGCTGCAGGAAACCGATGCAGGCGGCGGTGCGGTAGCTGAGCTGCTCAAAGGAACGGATGCGCGGCTTGACCTGTTTGTTTCGTTTTTCCAGCAGGATGAACAGCACGCCGTAGATAATCAGCGCGGCGGCGACAACAGTTGGGGTGTAAAAGTGCTCGGTGACCCAGTCATCGACCAGCAGGCCGATGACGCCGATGGGCAGCACCGCAACCAGTACTTTGAACCAGAGCTGGAAGGTGGAGAGCCGCTCGGCGCGGGACTTGGAGGGGGAGAAAGGGTTGAGCTTTTGGAAGTAGAGCACGACCACCGCCAGAATGGAGCCCAGCTGGATGACAACATAGAACATATCCATAAACTCTTTGGGCTGGTTGAGGTTTAAAAAGGCATCGGCCAGAATCATGTGGCCGGTGCTGCTGATGGGCAGCCATTCGGTGATGCCCTGGATGATGCCCAAGACAACCGTCTTGAGAATCTCGATCACAAATTCCATAAAAATCAGTCTCCTATCCAATTGTTAAACATGCTGTTTTATTATAGCATACCTGTCGGAGAATTAGAAGCCCCCTTTTGGAAAAAAGCAGAAAAATAGGCGGCAGTTTCTGCCGCCTATTGGGCGCTGTTTATGCCAGTGCGGAGGAGCCGACCGTCATCTCGGAAGCGGCATCTTCGCTGGAAATTTCGGTGTCCTCATCGTAGCTTTCTTCATCATATTCGTCGGATTCGGCATACTCCACATCCGGGTCTTCCTCAATCAGGTTCAGCAGACTGTTCACGTCCAGCCGCATCGAAAAGCGGTCGTTGAGGTAGGCGATGTACCGCCCGCCCTCATAGTCGGCAAAGACGCGGGCGGAAAGGTTTGGATACTGCTCCGGGTCAATGCTGTCGAACAGGGTGCGGATCTGTTGGGCAAAGCCGGCCTTGTCGGTCTGATTGCCCAGGGTGATGTAGAGAACGACCCTGTCCGCAGAGGTCAGTTCCTGCGCGCTCATGCTTTCTCTGGCCGGGGTAACGCTGCGGATTTCGCAGTCGACGTCCAGTGCCTGCACGTCGAGACTGGAAGGGATCTGCTGGTACAGCTCGTCAAAGATTTCGCCGCTGACCTGCTGCTCCACCTTCCAGCTGGCAGGGCCAAACTCCATGTACAGCGGGTAAAAGACGCTGCAGAAGCAGGCGACACAGATGACCAGCAGACAGAACAGCGTTCCCCAGAAATCGTACCGGAGTTCCTCGCCGTGGTGGCGGCTGTACTGCCAGATGATTTCGATGCCCAGCAGGATCAGCAGCACCGGCGAAAAGCGCATCAGGCTAAAGAGGTCGAACGGATTAAAGAAAAAGACCAGCAGGATGATGCCAACCAGAATCAAGGTGACACCCATTGTCAGAGTGCCGATGCGGCGGGTTGGGCGTCTGGGAGGCTGGTGTGGGTTGGGGGTTGGGCCGCCGTTGGATCTGTTGCTTTGTTCTCTATTTTGACTTGATTCGGAATAATCATTCTGATTTAACATGATAGCACCTTCCTTTTGGGAATAGAAACGGAGGGGGTGATTGTGTAACCGGAAATCCTTCCCGGCTACACAATCGTTCGTCCGTTAAAGAGATTGGTTTTCCTGGTGAGAGGAGCCTTCGCGGTATTCCTGGTAGTCGTCCTCGATTGCTTTGTGAGAGACGGTGCTGCGAATCAGATGGACGCCCAGCAAGATAATGGCTGCTGCGACAACCAGTGTTGGCAAGCTCTCGAAGAGCGGATAAAGGTTGATTTGAAAGGTGAAGTAAAAAATTGGAAGAACAAAGTTATGGAGGAGGATATAAACTCCCAGGATAATCAGTAGCACACCGGCCAGCAGATGACGGCGCTGGAAAAATTTAACCAGTTCCGGCGCGTTGATCGAATCCAGATGGAACAGGAAATCGTCCTGCGGCAGAAACTCATAGCTCATGGAACGGAGATTGATCGTATCAAAAAAGCCATAAAACCAGACAATAGGCAACAGGAAAATAAAAACCCCAAAACCAGTAAAGCTGGAAATGGCCATCAACAGGCAGAACAACAGCATCAGCGAGACGCCACGCTTCATGTATCCCAGATACATCTGGCCGGCGCCGGGCCACAGTGCGAACAAGAAGGTCAGAATCCTACTTTTTCTCATAACAAAAACTCCTTTGACAGAAAACTATTCCCAAACCCCTTTGGGAATTTGGAAGAACCTGGTTCTTCTAAGCATACTATTCGATTCATCCATAAAGAAACTCTTTTCAATTGACTGTATTCCGTGATTCATCCATCCGATTTTGATTCATCCTGTAAAAGAAACCCAGTGTTGGTGCAGCCGGCTTACTGGTTTTTGGGGGAGAAGGAAAATTTCCATCTCAGAAAATCTCCCTGCAGAGAACGGAAGAAATCTCCCAAGCTGCTGGAAATCTCCTCGGTCTGTTCCAGAATGGTCTGGGAGGAGTTGTGCAGTCCTTCCACCATGTTGTCAACAACTCCGGACAAGGTTCCGGAAGTGAACAGGCCGCCGGACCAAAAGACCAGCGCCAGTGACGCGGCAACCACCAGGGAGGTGGCCTTCTTCAGATAAAAGACCTGCGCCCTCTGCCGCAGCTTTTGCAGAATGCCGGGCAACAGCGGCTGCGGCGGTTCGATCAGGTGGGCGGTGACGGGAAGCGCCTGTTCTGCGCCGCCTGCATCGGGGATCGGCTCTCCGCATAAAATAGCGGTGTATCGTTCCAGACAGCGGTCGCAGAAGGAAAGGTGCTCCGAGACCTCCAGGCTTTGCAGAGGATCCAGCTTTTCCTGGATCAAAAGCGCGAAGGCGCTGTCTGTCAGATGGCCGTCAGCGGTGAAGAGCTCCAGATTTTCCAGTGGCATCCCAACCGACGACTCATCGATTTTTTTCATAGCTGTATACCTCCTTAATCTGTTTTTGTAAGATCGCTCTTGCGCGGTAAAGCTGCGTCTCTACCGTTTTCTTGGGCCGGCCGAGAATCTGCGCGATCTCCTGCGTGTCCTTTTCTTCCAGAAAACGCAGGATGCACACCTCCCGGTACGGCTCCTTGAGGGAGCGGATCATTTGCTCGATGGCGTTGGAACCCTCCTTTTGGATGTACGCTTCGTCCGGCTGTTCGGAAAAATCCGCCGCCCGCATACTGGCCATATCCTCCACCGAATCCTCCTCGCTGGAGGCCAGCATCACCCGCCTGGAGTAGGCGCTGTTGAGGTAATCCTTAGCTTTGTTGGTGGCGATTCGGGCAATCCAGGGTTTGTAGTTGTCACCCTGATAGCTGTCGATGTGGCGGTAGGCGGAGAGGAAGGTTTCCTGCGAAAGGTTCTGCGCCTCGTGATAATCTTTGACAAACTGGTAGCAGATGGTGAATACAAGCTTTTCGTATTGGGTGACGAACTGACTAAACTCCCGTTGTGTCATGCAAAGTATTCACCAGCTTTCCGTTTTACAAATTTGTTCCTTCCGGAACCCCTTACACTTATGAAACGGGGCGGGGAAGAACAATACTTCAAAAAATAAAAATTTTTTCTCTTTTGTGTCCACAATTAGGCAATCTATCGTAAATTGTGAAAAAAAGGAAAAAATTGACAGGATTAGATTGACACTTGACAAATTTTGTAGTAACCTGAAAATGGATTAAATTTTTTTAAGGAGGAAGGTTTATGAATGGCAAAAAGATCATTTTGATCACGACCCTTGTCGCATCCATTATCCTGATCAGCCTTACCATGCTCTTTGCCCGATTTGTTCTGCAGATAGATTTTACCAGGAATGATACACAGCAAGCACTGGAGAACACGTCCGGGGAAACATCCTCGCAGCCGCAGGAGGAGGACCAGCAGACCGAGCCGTCTGTCGATCAGCCGCAGTCCCCCCAGTCGGAAGAGGAAAATACCCAGACCGAAGATGAAAATAAGGATGAACAGGACGCGGATCAACAAGAAAATACAGATGAGGAGCAGACAGCCTTTGCTCCAAAATCCACCATCACAACCGCGCAGATCACCATCACACAAGACGATGGCACCGAGCAGCTGACCATCGGTCAGGTAGAGGAGGAAGCGGACCAGCAGGCTGAGCAGGCCAAACTGGACCAGCTGCTGCAGGAGATTCAGAAGCTGCAGCTGGTGAGCGTGGGACAGTCGGTTGCCCTGCAGGACGCCAACTGGGAGGCTTCGCTCAACCTGAGCATGGAGGACGGCACCGCCCTCAGCTGCAGGCTGTACGATTCCACCCTGTCCGGCAGCAAGACCACCCTCTCCACCGGCTCCACCACCTATGAGTCCACCGAGTCGATCAGCAGCATCCGCACCCTGCTGGAGGGCTGGCTCGAGGAGGAGACACAGAACGGCTTGAACATCGCCGCAGACGAGTTTGAGCAGGCCTCTCGCGTCCTTGCACTGGATCTTGGCAGCATGGAGGTGCAGGACATTGCCGCCAGCAAAGCGGCCCTGCAGGAGGCGCTGGGCGCGCTGAAGGTCACCGATACCCTCACCGGCAGCATCAACCCGGGCGTGGAAAACACCGACCTCACCATGATCAACCTCGCCGACGATGAGCACACCCTCTTTACCTTTGAGTTTTATGAGACCGGCATCCTGGCCTACCGCTCGGAAAATAATCAGGAATTTTACGTCTGCGAACCGGCCAGCCTCGCCAGCTTCTACCAGACGGTGGAGCAGATCTGTTCCCAGTACTCCTCCACCCCGGCCAGCCTTGCGCTGATGGACTACGGCGCGCTGAACAGCATGACCATCTCCAGCACGACCGGCACCTCCCGCAAAGAGGTTGGCCTGATCCGTGACCACGCGCAGACCTTGTTCTCCTTCCTGCAGCAGCTGCATGTCAGCAAGGGCAGCGTGCGCGAGGAGAGCGTGATGTTCAGCCGCCCGGAATATCACGCCGACATTGAATTTGCCAGCGGCATGGTGATCCGCCTGGACATCAACAGCGGAAGCCTGCTTATCGACGGCGGCGACGGCGTCATTCTGCACTACACGATGATTGGCGACAGCAATATGGATCGTGTCCGCGCCGAATTTGAGCGCCTCATCAACGACTAGTCCAATCTCACCAACGGAATATTCATAATTCTGTTAGATGATACAAAAAGGTACAAAACCGGATGACTTTTACATCATGCTTGTGGTATGATGAGGTTAGAAGGTTTTGTGCCTTTTTGTTTTGAGCGGGAGGAGATCAGGGTGAAAGGGAAAGACAAAAAGATAATTTTGCTCGCAGCGGGGATTTTATGTGCGGTTGTTGCTGCGTTTTTTGGGGGACCTAAATTGTATCGCTGGGGGAAAGAGTGGAGTTTTCAGAGAGAGTATCAGCAGTTTTTTCCACTGGAGGTTCCGCAAGATATTCAGTACCAATATGACCTTCATAATGGGGAAAAGCTGCAAGGCGAATGCACCAACTCAGAAACGGTGCAGCAAGCGATCGCTTTTCTCAACAACCTTGATCTCCAGCACTGGGAACGAGGAACAGGGATGGACGGGTACATGGTAGTAAAGGGTGAGATAGAACTCATTTACCCCGAAAGCAAAATCAAGCTTACCTTGGTGACGACGGGAGCAGCGGGTCTACAGGCTTCTGCATTTCGGTGGATGGTAACTTGGGAAACTACAACACAGAGGTGGATTTACAGGAACTGATGTGTCTGCTCGAACCGGACTACCGGCAGGTGATGGACGATCAGCATTTGGAAGATTTGCGTGAGCAATATTTTGATTTTAAGAAGCTCAAAGAAGTCATCGTTTTAAATGCGGACGAACATCGTGCTGCCAACTGGGACAAAAATGCGCAGGTGTCTCAGACATTGATAGAGCGGCTGCAGTCGCTGCCGCTGACCGAATGTGAACCGGAGGATTTAGGGGAAAAATTACCTGGAGGCTCAACCATTGAAATCGAAGCGCAGGCAACGGATGTGTATTCTGCACAATCGGGAAAATGGTACGACAGCAACAGCCGCACCTACCAGCTTTTTGAGAATGGCCTTTCTGTTACTTTACGAGGAAAGTACACGAGCAATACCGTTTGTTTTTCCTGTACCCCATCTGTTTTGACGGAGACACTTGTCAATCTTGTGTCAGGGATGGACTATTATTTTTGGGACACTGGTCAATCCAATATTTTGTGGCTTAACGAGCAGCCGGAGAATAGGATCGAATCAATCGCGGTTTTTTCACAGGGAAAAGGTGCTTCCCAGAGTCGGAAAACGGTGCAGGGGTTCATCACAACAGAGAGCCCTTTTTACCAGCTATGGCTTGCACTGCGCCATGCAAAAGTCACCTCTGTCGAAAACGTAGAAGCTTTCTGGGAAGAAGCGGAGGTGGAATGCAAGCTTGTGCTCGAAGCAGAAACTTATCGGCTGCAACTGCTAAATAATGCACTGCGCATCGCCCCGGAGGGAGGGGAGGAGATCCTTGAATACACCCTGGACGAGAGCTCTCCCCAGCGAATCGCACAGGCGACGGCAGCCTGTTTTGGCAAAGAGGGAGAATTGGGAAAAACAGCAGAGAAAAAGTGAAGCAATTTTTCAAAATTTGGACACTGAAACAATAGGAGGGAGAGAAATGAAGAAAAGATTTTTCCCAAAGATGTTTGTTTTTATTCTTGCCCTCACAATGCTGGGGTCGATTCTCTGCGGTGCGGCGGTTATTCCGCTGGATAAAGAAACAGAAGAGCCAGCGCCCTTTGCGCTTTCCGATGTTTGCAGCGTCACCTATCGAAACGGGAGCGGCCAGCAAATCACCATCACCAATCGACCGATGCTGGAACAATTTGTCGTTTTGATGAACGCCGCCGGTGCAAAGCCGTCGCAGGTTAATCCCAACCTTCCAAACGGCATCGGTTTTTCGGTGCGTGGGCAAGGCTGGGAGATTGGTTACACACTCAACTGCCTGCCGCAGGATGTGCAGGAACAGCAGATTATTTTTACCAGCCAGGACGCCTATCAGGTGCAAAATGGCAAGACGATAATCAAGTTTTTGGAGGATGCCCTTGCAACCCTTGACCCTTACGGCTGCTTTGCGATGGGGAGAAGGGTCCAGCAGCTGCGCATCCTCGACAACCAGAAGCGGCAGGCGGCGCTGCTGGATAATGAGCGGGAGGAGGACTTCGCGCCCATCCTCGAATCCTTGGAGCTGCTGGAGCCCCAGAAGGTGGAGAAGGACCAGCTGGGGCTGCCGCTGGCCGGCGCATCCGAGCTGCGGATTGAGACGGTTGGCCGGAACAGCAAAGAATACAGCTATCAACTCTACCAGTATGGAGTAGCGGTTCAGTCGAATGGCGAAGAAGTGGGATGTTTTCTCTGCGACCTGCCGGTCAGAAAACAGCTCTATCGCGAAATGCAGAGCGTTTTTGACAGGAGCTCCAAGCACGCATCCTGGATGTCCCTTGCAAGGGCGGGCCGCATACGCGGCATGGAAGTGATGGTGGACGGCAAGGTGATCGAAGAGGGCGTGACGCACCTGGAGAATTGGAAAGGTCTGAGGGTTGGTTTCGTCACCGAACGGGAGGCCCTCTGGACAGCCCCGGAGCTGGAATGCCGCATCCACTTTGTCACCGGGGTCGATTACCGTGTGCAGATTTTGAATGGCAAACTGCGCATCTGGGCCTCGGATATGCCACAGGTTTTGGAATACACCATTGGCACCCGGCAGCAGGAAGCCCTGCTGGCCACCTTGCAAAACGCCTAACAGGGAAAACGGAATCCCTTTTGATAGAACAACACAGAGAGGAGAAAAAAGTATGAAGCAGAAGAAAATGTTATCGCTCCTGCTGGCAGCGGTGACGCTGATGAGCGGCCTGTCGCTCACCGCCTTCGCGCAGGAGGAAAACCCATTTGTGCTGGAGGCCCCGTATATGATTGAGTACAGCATCGGGGAACGGGGACTCAACTTCAGCAGCGAGCAGGCCATCCAGCAGGTGAAGGAAGCCTTTGCCGGTCTTGACCCGACACCTATCGGTCAAGATACGGTGGTGGAGCAGGACGCCCGCTATCTGGAAATCTGGCAGGATTCAATGCCGGATCGGTTTATCTTTCAGGACGACAAGCTGCTGACCTACCCGCATGACTACAAGACCCCGCAGGCGCTGCTCGATCTGGAAGCAGACCTGCAGGCGCAGATGAGGGAGCTCGACCCCTACGGCTGCTTCACCTGGTCGGAGGACTATACCTGCATCTGCCTGCTGGACAATACCAGCCGCTATGCGGTCTTTAACGAGGAGACGGAAAACAAGATTCTGATGCTGGAACGGCTTCAGTCGCTTGAGCCCTCCAAGATCAAGGCCTCGCAAAAGGCGACTTTAGGCAAGGAGAGAACCGGCGCTTCCGAGCTGCGCGTCAATGTTGCCACGGCGGCCAGCCTTCCGGAAAATGTGACCTACTCTTACCAGTTTTATGACAAGGGCGTCAGCGTCACCGCATACACCGGCGACGGCGCGGGCGTGACCCAGTATTTTGCCTGTGACTCGACAGCGATCGGCAGCCTGACCGCGCAGATGCAGAAGTTCTATGACAGCCAGCAAAAATCCGCCACTTGGCTTGCCATCATCAACCCCGCCCGGGTGGAGAGCCTCAGCGTCACCCGCAAAGCGGATACGGCGGCCAACAGCCTGACCGATTGGAACCTCTATTCCATCGTCGATCTGCTGCGTACCCTGCCGGTGGAGGGCGCTGCGGAGACCAACCGTCTGTGGACAAGGCCGGACGTCGAGTACCGCCTTGGCTTCACCAACGCCCTGACCTACCGCGTTCAGGTGCAGGGCAACCAGCTGCGCGTCTGGGCCTCGGATATGCCGCAGGTGCTGCAGTTCACCGTCCCACAAAAAGAGGTGGACGAGCTGCTGACCGAGACGGACAACCGCATCACCTACGAGAAGGAGAACATCGAAAAGCCAAATCCAGAGACTGCAAAGCCAGTCATCTACCTCTACCCCGAGCAGGAAACGAAGGTCAACGTGCAGCTTAGCTTTAACGGCACCCTCACCAGCACCTACCCAACCCTGCCGTCGGAAGGATGGACCGTCACCGCACAGCCGGACGGCACCCTCACCGATGAGGAGGGCAGAAGCTACCGGTACCTCTTCTGGGAGGGTGTTGCGAACGTCGACTGGAAGCAGGACAGCGGTTTTCTTGTCAAAGCGGAGGACGCGCGCGAATTCCTTGAAGAAAGCCTCACTCAGCTGGGATTAAACGAGCTGGAGCAGAACGATTTCATCACCTACTGGCTGCCCAAGTTGGAGAAGAACGGGGAAAGCTTTGTCACCTTTGCCGCGGAGCAGTACACCGACAACGCCATCCTCACCGTCACCCCGCAGCCGGACAGCGTCCTGCGGGTGCAGATGCTGATTTCCAAGGTGGACGACAGCAACCGCGTCGCCTTCCAAAAGCTCCCGGAGCAGGAGCTGCCGCGTTTTGAGCGGGAAGGATTTGTCCTGGTCGAGTGGGGCGGTACCGACCTTGGTACCGGCAAAACAGCCTAAAAGATTGACCGGGAAATAGCCGCACAAACCAAAAGGCTTAGAAAGCAAACGCTTTCTAAGCCTTTTTTGAATCTCTTTCAAAGAGCGGTTATTCTTCCTGGTTTGCGTCCGGGTCGATGCCGCGGCTCTGCAGGAAGATGCGCACTGCGTGCTCCACCAGGTCGCAGCTCTTTTCGATGCCTAGCAGCGAGGTGTTCAGGCACAGATCGTATGTCCTGGCGTCGCCCCACTCCATGCCGGTGACGCTGCGGTAATATTTGGCGCGGTCCTTATCCATCTTTTTAATCTTCTTTTTGGCTTCGTCCTTGCTGACGCCGTAGATTTCGGCGATGTGGTCGATGCGGTCCTCCATGTCGGAGGAGAGGAAGATGCGGATGCAGTTGGGATTGTCCCGCAGGAGGTAGTCGGCGCAGCGTCCAACGATGACGCAACTTCTGCTGCTGGCAAATTCACAGATCAGCCGGCTCTGCACACCGATCAGCTCCGCCTCGGTGGTGACATAATTAAAAGCCATGCTGTTTCCGCCATAGGCGACAGGGAAGACGTTCTGCATAAAGTTCATCGACCGCTCGTCGATGCTGGCCAGATATGCCTCGTCCACGTTGAGTTCTTTGGAGGCGCAGGCCAAAATTTCACGGTCGTAATAATGAATGTGAAAGCGCCGGGCAAGCTCCTTGCCGACCATTCTGCCGCCGCTGCCGCGCTCTCTGCCGATGGTGATGACGAATCTTTGGTTTTTATTCATACGAACACCTCCTTTATATCCATTATAGCATAAAAGAACAAAAAATCAATCAAGACAGCGTGAAAATTATATCTTTTTTCCAAAATAAAAAGGACAAAACGACAAAGCAAAGGGGCGCGGCGAATTTCGCCGCGCCCCTTGCGCTCTCATTTTCAGAATGAAATTTTTATTAGTACAGCTTTGCGCCTGCCGGAATGTGGTCGTCGACCATCAGCAGGTGCAGGCGTTCTTCACCTTCCTCAGAGTGGACGGCGGAGATCAGCATGCCGCAGGAGTCGACGCCCATCATCTTGCGTGGTGGGAGGTTGACAATAGCGATGCAGGTCTTGCCGATCAGCTGCTCCGGCTCATAGTAGTTGTGGATGCCGCTGAGGATGGTGCGGTCGGTGCCGGAGCCGTCGTCCAGGGTGAACTGCAGCAGCTTCTTGGACTTTGGAACCGCGACGCAGTCCTTGACCTTGACCGCGCGGAAGTCGGACTTGGAGAAGGTGTCAAAGTCGACAAAATCCTGGAAGAGAGGCTCGATCTGGACTTTGGAGAAGTCGATCTTTTCCTCCACCTTTTCCGGTGCGCAGACAGGCGCCGGTTCGGCAGCTTTTTCTGCCTTTTTGGAGCTGGAGCCGTCGAGATTCTTCATGGTCGGGAAGAGCAGGACATCGCGGATGGAGGGCTGATTGGTTAGGAACATGACCAGACGGTCTACGCCCATACCAAAACCGCCTGTTGGCGGCAGGCCGTATTCCAGTGCGGTGATGAAGTCGTTGTCCATGTCGGTGGCTTCCTCGTCGCCCTGTGCCTTGAGCTCAAGCTGATGCTCGAAACGCTGCTTCTGATCGATCGGGTCGTTGAGCTCCGAGAAGGCGTTGGCAAACTCGCGGCCGGTGATGAACAGCTCGAAGCGCTCGGTGTAGCCCGGGTGAGAAGCGTCCTTTTTGGACAGCGGGGAGATCTCCACCGGATGCCCAGTCAGGAAGGTCGGCTGAATCAGCTTGTCCTCGACAAATTCGTCGAAGAACAGGTTGAGGATATCGCCCTTCAGGTGGCGCTGCTCATACTCGATGTGGTGCTCCTTGGCGACCGCTCTGGCTTCCTCCAGGGTGTTGATCTGGTCAAAGTCGACGCCGGTGTACTTCTTGACCGCCTCGACCATGCTGATCCGCTCAAACGGTTTGCCCAGGTCGATCTCGGTGTCGCCGTAGAGGACGGTGGTGGTGCCCAGAACCTTGAGGGTGACGTAGCGCAGCAGCTCCTCGGTCAGGTTCATGATGTCCTCAAAGTTGGCGTATGCCTGGTAGAACTCCAGCATGGTGAATTCCGGGTTGTGCTTGGTGTCCATGCCCTCGTTGCGGAAGACGCGGCCGATCTCGTAAACCTTGTCAAAGCCGCCGACAATCAGGCGTTTCAGGTGCAGCTCCAGCGCAATGCGCAGGTACATGTCCATGTTCAGGGTGTTGTGGTGGGTGATGAACGGCCTTGCGGCGGCGCCGCCTGCGACGTTGTGCAGGACAGGGGTCTCCACCTCCAGGTAGCCCTTGGAGTCGAGGAAGCTTCTCAGCTCGCGGATGATCTGGGAACGCTTGACAAAGACGTCGCGCACCTCCGGGTTGACGATCAGGTCAACGTAGCGCTGGCGGTAGCGCAGGTCGGTGTTGGTCAGGCCGTGGAATTTTTCCGGCAGCGGCAGCAGCGACTTGGACAGCAGGATAGCTTCGGTGGCGCGGATGGAGATTTCGCCGTGCTTGGTGCGGAATACCTCGCCCTTGACGCCGACGATATCGCCGATGTCCCATTTTTTAAACTGATTGTAGGTCTCTTCACCGACAATGTCCTTCTTGATATAGACCTGAATCCTGCCGGAAGCGTCGGCAACATCGAAGAAGGAGGCTTTGCCCATCGAGCGTTTGCTCATGATGCGGCCCGCAATCGAGACAGGCTGCTCCTCCAGCTCCTCAAAGTGGTCGGCAATTTCCTTTGCATAGTGGGTGCGTTCATAGCGGGTCTGCTGGAAGGGGTCGTTGCCGGCCTCCTGCAGCGCAGCCAGTTTTTCGCGGCGGACGCGCAGCACCTCGGAGAGTTCTTCCTCAGAGGACTGAGCAGCCTGCTGGTTCTGGTTTTCCAGGTTTTCTGCCATTCTATTTTTCCGTCCTTTCGGTCAATAAAATAAGATTACAAGGGTGATAGGGAGGGCGCTGTGCAAGGGCGCCCCCAACAAAAAAGATACTTCTATATTATAGCTTTTTTTTCGACGAAATACAATCAAAAAAATACGGGCATTTTGTGCCGCACTTTCGTAAGATTCTACCAAAAGAGCGGCTGCAAAATGCCCGTTTTCCATCGTGAAACAAAAAGGGATTTATTCTACCTTGATGATCTGGTACTCGATCTGAGCGCCGGAGGGGATGGTGACCTCGACTGTCTCGCCGGCCTTGTGGCCCAACAGCGCCTTGCCGACAGGGGACTCGTCGGTGATGGTGGACATATCGTTGCTGGATTCGACCGAGCTGATGATGCGGTAGGTCATCTCATCGCCGAACTCCACGTCACGGATGGTGACAAAGCTGCCCAGGGAAACGGTGCCCTTGACGGTGTCGGATTTTTCGATGATCTTTACGTTTTTGAGCTGATTTTCCAGAGTCAGGATGCGGGCCTCCACAATGGCCTGCTCGTTTTTCGCCTCATCATATTCGCTGTTCTCAGAAAGATCGCCGAAGCCGCGTGCAACACGGATTTTCTCGGAGATCTCTGCGCGGCGGGTCGTTTTCAGCTCGTTGAGCTCCTTGACCAGGTCGTCGTAGCCCTCTTTGGTCATCACGATCTCGTTTGCCATGATACATGCTCCTCTCAGCGGTGGTTGCCGCCGTAAAAATATAATCCGCCGATTACCTTTCATCGACATAAAAAAACAGCCGGATTTTACAGCCGGCAGCCTCAAATATGGATGGGTAACCTTTGTGATAAGTAGTATTATAATCAAATCCCGCTTTTCTGTCAAGACGGAACCGGACAAAAGCATTAAAAAAGAGGGGGGAATGTGCGAGGAAATTGTAAATTTTTTGTAGAACCGCCCCGATCTCACATCCCCCTCTTTTCATGGAAGAGCTGCAGCAGGATGCGGGAGGCTTCGGCGGGGGCAATTTCTTTTTCTGACTCCCCATTTTTTTGCAGGTACAGCGAAGCGGGCCCCTGCTTTTCCAGCATTTTGCAGCGTTCCAGCGCATAAAGCGCTTCGAGCAAATCCCTGCCGTCCACCCCTTCTGCGGTTAGCGCGTTGACCTGTTCGGGGAGAACGGGCTTTGGCGAATAAAAGATGGGAGCGGCTCTGTTTGCATCGGCTGCTGGCCGGGTTGGAAAAAGCAGCGGCAGATTCTGCTCTGGCAAAATCCCTTCCGGAGAGAAGGTCAGCCCATCCTCCGGTAGGACATCGGGGTCGTCGCTGAAGGTGACCGGCGCGCCGTACTCCGCCATCATCTGATGGGCAAACTGCTGGGCGGCGGGGAGGTTATCGGTCAAAATGCGCACCTGGGTCAGGTGAAGAAGCGCATGGCGGGCCAACGCCGCATGACGAAAGTGCGGATCGATGATGCCCAGAGCCTGACAGGGGAAGGGAATCCCGCTTTGTTCCAGCAGCTCGATGGCGCAGTTTACACACAGCCGCAGCGACAGGGGAGAAACGGCGGGCGCGGCGTACAGGCGCATTCCGGCGCGCGCAAGTAGTTCCCGCTGTTTTTCTCCAATCTGGGAGGAGAGCAGGACCGGCATGTTCTGGCACAGCGCTGCCAGCTTGCGGGCGGGCAGGCGGGAGGCGCGGTTTAAGCAGAGCAGACGAATCTTTTTTCCAAACAGTTCCACCTGCTCCTGCTCACAATGAAAGCGCAGTCGCTGCCGGAATCCACCCTCTTGGCACCGGATAATCAAGAGCATCCGCCTTCCCCCTTTGCTGTCAATGTTGGGTTTTCTATTTATTTTATATGAGAAGGAAGAAAAAGATATGATACAAAAAATCAGCCTTCCCTATTTGGACAGCAGGGAAGGCTGATTTTTTGTGTACCGTATCGGAATTACTCAATGACGTCGTAGCCCAGGTCCTCGATGGCCTGCGCCAGCTCGTCGCGGTTGAGATTTTCGCCGTTGACAACGACTGCACCGTCAGAAGCGGTGGCGACGACCGAGGAGACGCCTGGCATCGAGGAGAGACGCTCGGTTACTCTGGCCTCGCATTTGCTGCAGGCCATGCCTTCGGTGATGAATTTGATTTCCATAACAAATACCTCCAAAAATGATTTATCTGTCACAGCCTATTTTTTGCTTTTGTCAGGCTGATAACGGGTCAAACGAAGCGAGTTGGTGACAACCGATACCGACGAGAAGGCCATTGCCGCGCCGCCGAATACCGGAGAAAAAGCTGGACCGCCGAACAGCACCAGCAGGCCGGCCGCAATCGGGATGCCGATCATGTTGTAGATGAATGCCCAGAACAGGTTCTCACGGATGATGCGCATCGTCTGCCGGGCCAGCTTGAGCGAGTCGACCACCGCGTGCAGGTCCTCGCGCATCAGGATGATGCCGGAAGATTCCGCCGCGACGTCGGTGCCGGAGGAGAGGGCGATGCCCACATTGGCGCCAGCCAGGGCGGGGGCGTCGTTAATGCCGTCGCCGACCATCGCGACGACGCGGCCGTTTTCCTTAAACTCCTCCACAGCGCGGTGTTTGTCCTGCGGCAGCACCTGCGCCTTGATCGAGGAGATGCCCGCTTCTTTGGCGATCAGGCGGGCGGCGCCCTCGTTGTCGCCGGTGATCATGACCGTCTCAATGCCCATTGCGTTGAGCTGGGCGATGGCCTCGCGGGCGTCCGGGCGGATGGTGTCGGACAGGGCGATCATGCCCAGATATTTTCCATCCACCGAGACATAGATGGCGGTGCAGCCTTCCGGGACCTTGGTGTCGGCGTTTTCTGGGTTTTCAATTTTCTCCAGCTCCATCAGCGCCATGGTGCCGGCAACGATCTTCTTGCCGCCCAGGTCGGCGATGATGCCGCGTCCGGGAACGCTCTGGGTGGAATCCGGGCGGGCAGCTTCGATGTTGTCCTCCTGCACGCGGTTCAGTACCGCTTCGGCAATCGGGTGCTCCGAGCCGTATTCGGCGGTGGCACAGTAGGAGAGGACGTCCCGCTCGCTGACGCCTTCCATCGGAACGACGGCGGCGGTTTTCAGCTTGCCGTAGGTGATGGTGCCGGTTTTGTCAAAGATGACGGTGTTGACGCCGGCGGCAGTCTCCACGACGTCGCCGCCGCGGTAGAGGATACCCAGATTTGCACCGCGGCCGGTGCCGGCGATGACAGCGATCGGGGTCGCAAGGCCCAGCGCACAGGGGCAGGCGACAACCAGAACAGCGACAAAGTTATTGAGCACAAAGGAAATGTCCCGCCCGCTGATTGCCCACAGCAGCGAGGTGACGACGGCGATGGTGACAACCGTCGGGACAAAGATGCCGGAAATCTTGTCGGCAAGGCGCGCGGCGGGGGCTTTGCGCTCCTGCGCTTCGGTCACCAGGCGCAATACCTGGGAGATAGCGGTGTTGCCGCCGACGCCGGTCGCCTCGATTTTGAGCATGCCGTCCTTGCAGATGGTGCCGCCCGAAACGTGGGAACCGGCCTCCTTGTAGACCGGCAGGCTCTCGCCGGTCAGCATCGACTCATCCACCGAGGCCTGGCCGGACAGGACGGTTCCATCGACTGGGATGCGGGAGCCGGGCTTGATGATGACGGTGTTTTTGACCCGGACATTTTTGGCGGGGATCTCCACCTCCTCGCCCTCCTTGTTGAGGATGATGGCGGTGTTGGGGATCATCGAGACCAGCGAGTTGATCGCCTGCTTGGCGGAATTCTTACTGTTTTCTTCCAGATATTTGCCCAGCAGCACCAGCGCGACGACCACCGCGGCTGACTCAAAGTAGAGGTTGTGCGCGCCGTGCTCGTTGCCCTGCACGATGGTCCAGGTATTGTACAGGCTGTACAGAAAGGCGGTGGTGGTGCCGATCATCACCAGCGAGTCCATGTTTGGGTGCAGCTTGACCAGATTCTTGGTGCCGTTGATGAAGAAGTTGCGGCCGCAGATCAGCACCGGGATGGTGAAGATCAGCTGGATCAGCGCGAAGTTTAAGGGGTTGTAGCGGTCGTCGATGATTTCCGGCAGCGGCAGGCGCACCGGAAGCATGTGGGACATGCCGATATACAGCACCACCGCGCCGCAGATCAGCGCGACGATCAGCCGCTTTTTGCTGATGGTGTGGGTGATGGCGACGCTGACGTCGTCCACATCGGCCAGCGCCCCTTGAAAACCGGTTTTGTTGACGATGTCTACCAGCGACTGCTCGGCGACAGAAGGGTCACACAGAATGGTGGCACTGTTGGTGGCAAGGTTGACGTTGACCTGAACAACGCCGTCGGCACGGCGCAGCGCACGCTCCACCGAAGCGGAACAGGCGGCACAGGTCATGCCCTGAATATTAATTTTGACATGTTTTGTTTCGGTCAAGAAAACTCATCCTTTCCTGTTGGAGATGGTTTATAGGGAAGAGGGTTATCGGAAATAAAGATTGGATACTGGCTTTATTATACACCAATTTCCTATCTTTTCAAGGAAAGAAAGTTTCCCAGGGCAAAAGCCGGGCGGGTTGTTTTTTCTTGCAGAGCATCCGACAATCCTCCTTTCAGCAAAGTGTATATACACGATAATGGCAAAATCTTCCACCGAAGGAAGAAAGAAACGCGTGGGGTTAGTTCAGTTCCAAAATGGCGGAGATCAGGTGGTTCAATTCCGCAATCTGCTCCTGGCCCAAAAAGGCTTCCAGCTCGTCCTGCGCCTGCTGCCAGTAGATGCGGGCCCGGGCAAAGGTTTCCTTTCCCTCCACGCTGAGCTGAAGACTGCGGCTGCGGCCCTTGCAGGCAGCGTCCACAATCAGCCCGCGCGCTTCAAGAGGTTTCAGGTTGCGTACCAGGGTAGTGCGCTCCAGGTCCATTGTCTCGGCCAGGGCGCTGACGCTGATGCCGGGGTTGCGTTCAATGTTGGCCAGCAGCGCGTACTGTCCGCGCGTGATACCCGCCTTTTCCAGGTGACGGTTGTACAGCGCGGTGATTTTGTTTTCGGCGCGCTTGATGTTGGCACAGTAGCAGTTGCTGCTGGCGCAGTGGCAGCGCTCCAGAGAATAATCCTTCATCCCGCTTGCCTCCTTCCTTATCGTGTATATACACATTATAGCCGCCGCTAACTGATTTGTCAAGCAGAAAAATAAAAATTCCCGCAAAGTTTGCGAGCTTTGCGGGAATGAAGAAATACGAAGAATTTACTTGTCCTGAACCAGGGTCTCGCAATAGATGCAGCGGTAGGTCTTGGTCGCCTCGTCCGCCAAACGGAAGGACTGCGGCAGCTCCTGCTCGATGGTGGTGATGCAGCGCGGATTAGTGCAGTGCAGGTGATGAACCACCGGCGCGGAGGTGTCGCGTTCAGGCGCAGGCAGCTCCTGATTGAACGGCTCCGGGATCAGGTCCAGCAGCTTCATAATCAGCGCCATCCGGATGATCTTGCCGCAGAATACCTGGGTGAAGTAAGCGGCGCGCGGATCGTTGTCGACCGCAACCGAGATTTCGTTGACGCGCGGCAGCGGATGCAGGATGTACATGTCCGGTTTTGCCTTTTCTAGCTGCTTGGGGGTGAGGATGTAGCTGTCCTTCAGGCGCTGATACTCCTCCTCGCTGGCAAAACGCTCGCGCTGGATGCGGGTCATGTACAGCAGGTCCAGCTGCGGCATCGCGTCGTCCAGGCTGTGTACCTCGGTGTAGGGGATGTGGTTTTTGTCCAGAACCTCCTCCTTGATGTAGTCCGGAACCTTCAGCTCGTCCGGGGAGATCAGCACAAAGCGGATGCCCATATAGCGGGAGAGGGCCAGGATGAGCGAATGGACAGTGCGTCCAAACTTCAGGTCGCCGCACAGACCGACGGTCATGTTGTCCAGACGGCCCTTCAGACGGTGGATGGTCATCAGGTCAGTCAGGGTCTGAGTGGGGTGCTGATGGCCGCCGTCGCCGGCATTGATGACCGGGATGGGGGAGTTCATCGCGGCGACCATCGGCGCACCCTCTTTAGGATGACGCATGGCGGCGATGTCCGCAAAGCAGCCGATGACGCGGATGGTGTCGGCGACGCTTTCGCCCTTGGCGGCGGAGGAAGAATCGGCAGAGGAAAAGCCGATGACGCTGCCGCCCAACTCCAGCATGGCCGACTCAAAGCTCAGGCGGGTGCGGGTGCTTGGCTCATAGAACAGGGTCGCGAGCTTTTTGCCCTTGCAGATTGCGGCGTATTTGTGCGGATGTTGGATGATGTCGTCGCCGACCGCAAGCAGCTGATCAATTTCCTCAACGGTGAGATCCATAGGATCGATAAGATGACGCATAAGATGACCTCCCATAATTTCAACGTAAAACAAAAGCCCTCTCAAGCCGGAGGGCAGGAAAGGGCAGAAGGATATTGTGCGGTATCAAAGCCCTTTTCAGCCTCTCGGTGCTGTTTTTAAAGGGGGATTTTCTTTAACATAGGATACTATAATCCCACTAAAAAGTCAAGTATAAGGGCACGTTTTTCGGGATTTTTCGTCTCGGAGAGCTTCTTCTTTTGTGCGGGAAGCAAAGAGGCTGTTTGATAAAAACAATCTATTTTGTAAAATCGATTGAAAAAATCGATTTTACATATTCTCAAAAAATGCTATACTGATTGTGAGAAAGCATTATACTCAAAATATACAAAAAGAGGGGTGCATTTTTATGATGAAAACACAGATCCCCGGCTGGGGCGAGCTTGAAATCAAAAATCTGATCCTTGATTTCAATGGAACGATCGCAAAGGACGGCAAGGTGCTGGAAGGCGTCAAGGAGCTGCTTGGCAAGATCCACGAGGCAGGCATCGAAATTTATGTTGTCACCGCTGACACCAACGGCACTGTAGCGGCCGAGTGCGAAACCCTGCCGGTTCATGTCAAAATCTTTGGCAGCGACACCGTTGCCAGAGACAAACGCTGCCTGTGCCAGGAACTGGGCTGCCGGAACACCGCCAGCATCGGCAACGGCAGAAACGACATCCAGGTATTCCCGGCAAGTGTGCTTTCGATTGCGGTCATCGGCAACGAGGGCGCTTTCACCAAATCCGCAATGCTGGCAGACGTTCTGGTCAACGATGTTTGCCAGGCACTGGAACTGCTGCTTTCTCCAAACCGCCTGATCGCCACCCTGCGCGAGTAGGCACGTTCCCCCAAAGGGCGCCGGAACCCGGCGCCCTTTTTGTTTTCCAGGAACCGGGGAAGGGGAGAGGGCATAGAATGGTGGTGTAAGAGACACCCCCAAACGTCTCTGCAAACAGTAAGGAGGATTTTCATATGAGTTATTGTAATTCCTGCAACCAGTCTTCGCAGAGTTCCCAGACCAATACGTCTCTCTCTGACTTTTTCCCGGCCGGCTACCGCGTTCAGGCGGCGCATCCGGATTATCCGTACTACATCAGTGTCCCAGTTTTCCTTTCCGAGGAGGAGGACACCGATAGCTGTGGCTGCAACTGCTGCTGTTGCCATCCGTGTTGCTGCAACTCGTGCTGCTGCAATTCTTCTTCCGACAGCTCTTCTTCCAGCTCTGGCAACTGCTGCTGTGGCTGCACAAGCTCCAGTTCCAGCAGTTCCAGCAACGGCAACTACAATCGCATCCGCTGCACAACCCGTTTCTGCCGTTAGCCGTTTTCCCGCACTGCCGCTGGCTGAAAAACCAGCGACAGAAAAGCGCCGCTTAAAAAAGCGGCGTGTACTTAGAATCGAAATCCTTCCTTACAAAAAAAGACTCCGCTTTTTTAGCGGAGTCTTTTTTACGGTGTTACTTTGGCAGATTTGCTTTGATGCGTTTGACCGCTTCCTCGACATAGCTGCGTGGGCAGGCAAGGTTGATGCGGACAAATCCGCTGCCTTCCGGTCCGAAGAAGGTGCCGCCGTTGAGCATCAGGTGGCATTTTTCTTTAAAGAAGGCGGTGAGCTCCTCGTCGGTCATGTTCAGGGCGCGGCAATCGATCCAGCCGAGGTAGGTAGCTTCTGGGCAGTGGATCTTCAGTGGGGTGCTGCCGTTGATCTCCTGGCAGAAGTAGTCCATGTTGCCCTTGATGTAGGCGTTGAGCTCGTCCAGCCACTGGTCACACTGGGTGTAGGCCGCGATGACAACGTCGTTTACAAAGGCGTTTGCACCGCCGATGTGCAGGTTGTTCAGCAGGGTCTTGAACTTGTTGCGCAGCTCCTCATTCTTAATAATGATGTTGGAAGCCTGCAGGCCAGCCAGGTTGAAGGTCTTGCTCGGTGCGGTGCACAGGATGGTGCGCTCGGCCAGCTCGGCGGAGATGTTGTTCATCACGATGTGCTCCTTGAAGAGCAGGTCGTTGTGAATCTCGTCCGCAATCAGATAGAGGTTGTGTTTCAGGCAGAAGTTGGCGATGCCTTCCAGCTCCTCTTTGGTCCATACACGGCCTACCGGGTTGTGCGGGCTGCACAGCATGAAGGCTTTGGTGTTTGGAGTGACGCGCTTTTCCATGTCCTCAAAGTCGATGGTGTAGTAGCCGTCGTTGTTGACCAGCGGGCTTTCAATCAGCTTTCTGCCGCAGGCGGTGGTGGCTCCGCGGAACGGGCCATAAACAGGGGAGAGAATCATGACTTCCTCGCCTGGCTCGGTGACAGACTGAACGCCGAGGGTCAGCGCAACAACGACGCCAGGGGTGAAGACGATCCAATCCTTTTCTACATGGAAGTTGTGGCGGCGCTGCATGAAGTCGATGACTGCCTGATAGTACTGTTCGCTCAAGCGGCTGTAAGCGTAAACGTGGTGAGCGGCACGGTTTTCAAATGCTTCATAGATTGGGGCCGGCGCCTCAAAATCCATATCGGCGATCCACATCGGCAGCATCTGCTCATCGCTGAAGATGTCCCACTTGGTGCAGTTGGTGCCTTTGCGGTTATAGGGTTTGTCAAAGTTATACATTTTTATGACCTCCTGTTTCGCGGAAGAACCGCAGTCTTGACATAAAAAAGTATATTCCTTCTTGCAAAGAATGTCAATGAAGGAACGGAGAAGATCAGGACAGATCCTATCGATCAAAAAAGGGGAAGCTATTGCAAAAATAAATAAAACCTCCGGGGAATTCGCAAAAAGATGCCCTATAACATAGGTAGAAACCACAAATAAGGAGCTTGTTTGTTTTGCATTTTCACAAGGGAAAAGATTGATTTTACACAGCTTTAACAAAAATCCGATTTTAGATTTTACGCATACCCCTTATACTAAGAGACAGCCTGAGAGGTTAAAAAGAAAAAACAGACACAGGTAAGTAAGGAGATTTTGAAAATGATTTACAAGAAATTATTAGCAACCGTACTTGCAGCAATGATGGTAATGAGCATGGCAGCTTGCAGCAGCGAAGGAACTTCTTCCGGCAGCAACGAGAGCACCACCACTACCAACGAAACCGAGGCTACCACCGAAGAGTCCACCACCGAGGAAGCACCGGCTGAGGAAACTTCTTCCCTGTCCGGTACCGTTTCCACCAACGGCTCCACCTCCATGGAGAGTGTAATCGGTATCCTGTCTGAGCAGTTCATGGCGGACAACCCGGATGTCTCCGTTACATATGACCCAACCGGTTCCGGTACTGGTATTGAAGCTGCTTCTTCCGGTTCTGCAGATATCGGCCTTTCTTCCAGAGCACTGACCGATGAGGAAACTGGTTCCGGTCTGGAAGGCACCACCGTTGCGCTGGATGGTATCGCCATCATCGTAAACGCTGAAAATCCGGTAGAGGATCTGAGCGTTGATCAGATTGCCCAGCTGTTCACCGGCGCTGTTGCCGACTGGAGCGAGGTAGGCGGCGATGCTGGTGCGGTAGCTGCTATCGGCCGTGAGGCTGGCTCCGGCACAAGAGATGGTTTTGAGTCCATCACTGGCACCGAGGACGTTTGCGTACTGTCCCAGGAGCTGACCTCCACCGGCGCTGTTATCGAGGCTGTTAAGAGCAACCCAAGCGCAATCGGTTACGCTTCCCTGTCTGCAGTAGAAGGCCAGGAAGGCATCAAAGCAATCACTGTTGACGGCGTAGCCTGCACAGAGGAAACTGTTCAGGACGGTAGCTACCAGATTCAGAGACCATTCGTCATGGTAACCAACAGCGCTACCGAGCTCAGCGAAGCTGCTCAGGCCTTCATGGACTTCGCAACCTCTTCCGATGCAAACGAACTGATCATCGAAGCTGGTGCGGTTCCGGTAGCTGAGTAATTCAGAAAGAACATTCAAAGCAGAGACCACCTGATGCAAGGAGCATGATTTATGCAAGACCAGAATGTAGCAAATGTCCCTTATGATGCGAGCGAAGCTCGGAACGAACAACGAGCTTCCCGCAACGGTGGTCAAAAGTACAAAAACATAAGAGAAGCGATGGAGATGGCGATGCACGCCATCTTCCTCTTATGTGGTGTAGTTGCTGTCGCCTTTGTACTTTTGATCAGTATCTACCTGATTATTTCCGGCATCCCGGCAATCAGGGAGATCGGCCTGGTGGACTTCCTGTTTGGCCAGACCTGGGCGCCAACCCACAGCACCAATCCATCCTACGGAATCCTTCCGTTTATCCTGACCTCGATCTACGGCACCGCAGGTGCGGTTCTGATCGGTGTGCCGGTAGGACTGCTGACTGCTGTTTATCTTTCCAAATGCGCTCCGCCGAAGGTTGCGGCGGTTGTCCACACAGCGGTTGAGCTGCTGGCCGGTATTCCATCGGTTGTTTATGGCCTGGTTGGCATGATTGTTCTGGTTCCGGCAATTCGAGATTTGTTTAATCTTCCGTCCGGCGCCACCCTGCTGGCGGCCATTGTGGTTCTGGCAATCATGATTTTGCCTTCCATCATCAATGTTTCGGAGAGCGCACTCAATGCGGTTCCAAAGGAATACGAGGAAGCTTCCCTGGCGCTGGGCGCCACCAAAATCGAGACCATCTTCAAGGTAAGCCTGCCTGCTGCCAGAAGCGGCGTTGCTACCGCGATTGTTCTCGGTGTTGGCCGTGCGATCGGCGAGGCTATGGCAATTATCATGGTGTCGGGCAACGTCGCCAATATGCCGGGCCTGCTCACCTCTGTTCGATTCCTGACCACCGCTATTGCGTCCGAGATGTCCTATGCGGCTGTCGGCTCTCTGCAGAGAAACGCTCTGTTCTCGATCGGTCTGGTGCTGTTCTTGTTCATCATGCTGATCAATGTGATCCTCAATGTCTTCATCAAGAACAAAAAGGAAGGGGACTAATCGATGAAGGAACTTGATTTTCGCCGGAAGGTCTATGACCGCACGCTCAAGGTTTTGATGTACCTGTGTGCGGGCATTACCTGCGCCCTGCTGATTTTCCTGATCGGCTATATCTTCTATCGCGGCGTGGGCAGGGTCAGCTGGGAACTTTTGACAACCCAGAGCAGCTACCGCAACGATACGATTGGTATTCTTCCGAATATTTTAAATACCGTTTACATTATCCTTGTTTCGATGGTCATCGTGCTGCCGCTTGGCGTCGGTGCGGCGATCTATCTGACTGAGTATGCAAAGAACCGAAAGCTGGTTGCAATCATCGAACTGGCGACCGAGATTCTGACCGGCATCCCGTCGATTATCTTCGGCCTGGTTGGTATGCTGTTCTTTATCCAGATGATGGGCCTCAAGCAGGGTATCCTGGCTGGCGGCCTGACGCTGGTTGTCATGATTCTGCCGACCATTGTGCGCACTACCCAGGAGAGCTTAAAGACTGTTCCACAGTCCTACCGCGAGGGCGCTCTCGGCCTGGGCGCAGGCAAATGGCACATGATCCGCACCGTCGTCCTGCCAAACGCGGTGGACGGCATCGTCACCGGCTGCATCCTGGCAATCGGACGTATCGTCGGCGAGTCTGCGGCCCTGCTGTTTACCGCCGGCTTTGGTCTGGTGCTCAACGGCTTTGTCGAGTCGCTGCAGTCTTCTTCCGCAACGCTGACCGTCGCGCTGTATGTCTATGCCAGCGAGCGCGGTGAGACCGCAGTTGCATTTGCGATTGCGACCATCTTGATGGTGCTGACCTTTATCATCAACTTCGCGGCGAATCTGGCGGCGAAAAAGCTCAAAAAAGTATAAGAGCAACGGCTTGTATAGAAGAAACCAACAGGATTTTATAAGAAAGGCATGGTTGACAGAATGTCTACTATTATATCGGTCCAGGGGCTGAACCTCTGGTACAGCGCAAATCAGGCGCTTTATGATGTGAGCATGGAGCTGCCGGAGCACGAGATTACCGCCTTCATCGGCCCATCCGGCTGCGGTAAATCCACCTTCTTAAAGACACTCAACCGCATGAACGACCTGATCGAGGGCGTCCGCATCGAGGGCAAAATCCTCTATGAAAATCAGGACATCTATGCGCCGCAGGTTGACACCACCTGGCTGAGAAAAGAAATCGGCATGGTGTTCCAGAAACCAAACCCGTTCCCAATGTCCATCTACGACAACATTGCTTACGGCCCCAAGCTGCAGGGCATCCGCTCCAAGGTCAAGCTGGATGAGATTGTAGAAAATTCTCTGAAAGGCGCCGCTATCTGGGACGAGGTCAAGGATCGCTTGAACAAGAGCGCTCTGGGCCTTTCCGGTGGTCAGCAGCAGAGACTTTGCATCGCGCGTGCGCTGGCTGTAGAGCCGAAGGTTCTGCTGATGGATGAGCCGACCAGCGCGCTGGACCCAATCTCCACTTCCAAGATTGAGGAGCTGGCAGCGGAGCTGAAAAAAGACTATACCATTATCATGGTTACCCACAACATGCAGCAGGCGGCCAGAATTTCTGACAGGACTGCGTTCTTCCTGCTGGGCAAGATGATCGAATACGGCGAAACCGAGCAGATTTTCTCGATGCCAAAGGATAAACGCACCGAAGATTACATTACAGGAAGGTTTGGTTAATCATGAGAACAAGATTTGATGAACAGCTTCGCCAGCTGAATGTTGAGTTGATTCGCATGGGAAGCCTGTGCGAGGAGGCGATCTCCATCGCCGCAAAGGCTTTGGAGGGAAATGAGAAGGTCGATGCCGGACGTGTGTTCTCTCTGGAAAACGACATTGATCAGATGGAGCACGACATCGAGTCGCGCTGCAT
>OGGQ01000415.1_pt1 | contig 62154 bp, 46 predicted proteins | sample 1571191 | NCBI WGS metagenome assembly OGGQ01 (sample SAMEA2582061, study PRJEB24529) | metagenome | biome: Human gut stool | place: China | collected 2011
GGAGGAGAGGAACGGGAAGAGGGTCGGGCGAGAAACGGCGGAAGAGTGCAAAGGGCGAGCGGAAAAGGAACGAAGGGCGAGGAGAGCGGACGGAGAGGAACGGCGGAAAAGCGGGGCGCCAGCGGAAAGGGAGAACGGCGGGCGAAAGAAGGGGAGGCGAGGGGCAGAGGAAGAGAAACAGCGAACGGAGAGAGGGAGGAGAGGAACGGGAAGAGGGTCGGGCGAGAAACGGCGGAAGAGTGCAAAGGGCGAGCGGAAAAGGAACGAAGGGAGAGGAGAGCGGGCGGAGAGGACGGCGGAAAAGCGGGGCGTTATCGGCAAGGGGAGGAAGGAAGGGCACAGGAGGGGAACGGCGGAAGAAAAAGAGCGTAAGGGCGGACGGGGAGCGGCTTTTGCGGCGGGGGCTTTGTTAAAAGCCGAATCGTTTCGGACAGAAATTCTTCGCGCGTATCTATTGAAATTTTTTGCGCCGTGTGGTATAATCATTCTATGGTAAAATTCAACGAGACACTGCCGCGCGAACGGGCGCGCGGAATGAACGCCGTGGTATTGGCGTTCGTGGGCGACGCCGCCTATTCGCTGTATGTGCGCGAGGGGCTGGTCTGCTCTTCCGACTACAAGACGGGCATGCTGCAGAAACTCGCCTCCGAGCGCGTTTCCGCCAAGGGGCAGGCGCGGCTGTGCGAGCGCGTATACGGGCGGCTGACCGAAGAGGAACGGGAAATTTTTCTGCGCGGGAGAAACGCCAAAAAGCCGACGAAGAGCAAGAACGCTTCGGTGGCGGAGTACAATATTTCGACGGGGTTCGAGGCCGTGATCGGATTTTTGTACCTTGTGGGCGATTACGCGCGGATCGACGAACTGCTTGCGGAGGATGCGCAATGAAGATCGAGGGCAGGAACGCCGTTTTAGAACTTTTGAAAACGGAAAAAACGGTCGATAAAATATTGATGCAGAAGGGCGCGGAAAAGAGCGCGGGGCGCATCTTCGCGATGGCGCGCGAACGGAACATCCGCGTGCAGTTTGCGGATATGAAGGCGCTGGACCGCGAGAGCGAAACGGGCAGACATCAGGGGGTGATCGCCTACGTTTCCGAATACGAATACGCCGACCTGGACGAATTGCTCGCGCCGAAAGACGGGCCGCGCTTCGTGATTGTGTGCGACGGCGTGGAGGACGTGCACAACCTCGGCAGCATCCTGCGCGTGGCGGAATGCACGGGGGCGGACGGCGTGATCATTCCGAAAAACAAGAGCGCGCAGGTTACGGGCGCCGCCGTGCGCATTTCCGAGGGGGCGGCGAACCACGTCAGGGTCGCCCGCGTGCCCGGCGTGAACTTCGCCGTGGATAAACTGAAAGAGAGCGGCTACTGGGTGTACGGGCTGGAGGCGGACGGCGAAGATATTTTCGAAAGCGACCTCACGGGGGATATCGCGCTCGTCGTCGGGGGCGAAAACAGCGGCATTGCGCCGCTCACCCGCAAAAAGTGCGACAAGATCCTGTCGCTTCCGCTGTACGGCAAAGTCAATTCTCTGAACGCGTCGGTGGCGCTGGGCGCCGCCGCGTACGAAGCGGTGAGGCAGAGGCGATGAGCGACGAACAGCTGGCCTTGGCGGCGCAGGGCGGGGACGGCGAGGCGATGCGCGAACTTCTCGAAAAGTACAAGGGGGCGGTGCGCGGCGTGTCGCGCAGCTATTTTCTGGCGGGCGGAGACCCGGAAGACCTCGTACAGGAAGGGATGATCGGGCTGTACGCCGCCATATCCGATTACCGCGCCGGGGGCATGAATTTTAAAAATTTCGCATATCTGTGCATTCACCGCCGCATTCAGAGCGCGGTGAAGAGCGCTTCCCGGCAAAAACATTTTCCGCTGAACTCGTACGTTCCGCTCGTAAATGCGGACGGGCAGGGGGCGGACGTCGTTTCGCCCGAAGACCCGGAGGCAGCTTTGATCTCCGACGAAGAGGGGCGGGAGTTTTCGGAGGCGTTGGAGCGGGAACTTTCGCCCGCGGAACACCGCGCTCTGCTCGCGTATATGGAGGGGCTGAGCCTTGCGGAGATCGCCGCGCGCGAAGGGAAGAGCGTGAAGAGCGCCGACAACGCCGTGCAGCGCGCCAAGAAGAAGGCGGCGAAGCTGCTTTTGCGCGGGGACCGGCGGGGTAAAGAACGGCCGTAACGGGCCGCGGCGCCTGCGGCGATCCGCACGGCGACGGGAAAGAAAATGATCCGGGCGGCGTCCGGCCGCCCGCGGAGGAAACAGTATGGCTTATCAGGCTCTGTACCGCACCTTCCGCCCGACGACTTTGGACGGGCTGGTGCGGCAGGAACATATCGTGCGCATTCTCGAAAATCAGATCGAAACGGGGCGCATCGGGCACGCGTATCTCTTTTGCGGACCGCGCGGCACGGGGAAAACGAGCACGGCGAAGATCTTCGCGAAGGCGATCAACTGCGAGCATCCGAAAAACGGATCTCCCTGCGGCGAATGCGCGGCATGCCGCGCGCTTGCCGATCCTTCCAACCTCGATATTACCGAGATCGACGCCGCTTCGAACAACGGCGTGAACGAGATGCGCGATCTGCGCGAAAAGGTGCAGTATCCGCCCGTCGCGGCGCGCTATAAGGTGTACATCGTCGACGAAGTGCACATGCTATCCGATTCGGCGTTCAACGCCCTTTTAAAGACGCTGGAAGAACCGCCCAAACACGCGGTGTTCATTCTCGCCACCACCGAACCGCACAAACTGCCGGCGACCATCCTTTCGCGCTGCATGCGGTTCGATTTCAAACTTATTCCGCAGGCGGACATCGAGGGGAGGCTGAAGGAGATTTTCCGCGAGATCGGGAAAGAATACGAGGATGAGGCGGTGGCCGCCATTGCGCGGGCGGGCGCGGGAAGCATGCGCGACAGCCTTTCCGTGGCGGATATCTGCATTTCGTACAGCCGCGGAAAACTGACGTACGCGGACGTTTGCGAGGTGCTGGGAAGCGCCGATTTTTACGAGGTGGCAAAGCTGGGCGAGAGCCTTTTGAAGGAGGATTCTTCCGCGGCCCTGACCGAAACGGAGCGGGTGCTCTCTTCGGGGAAGGGCGTCGGCGTGCTCGCCAAAGACATACTGACATTTTTGAACCAATGCACCGTGGCGAAGACGTGCAAAAACGGGAACGCGATCCTCAATCTCCCGTCCGAAATGTACGAAGAGATCGTGCGCATCGCCGCGGCGGCGGACGGGAGGAAGATCTTGCGCTGCTGTGAAATATTTGCGGACGTGGAAACGGACCTGCGCTATTCTTCTTCGCCGCGCATCGTGCTGGAAACGGCGGTCGCGAAGGCATGTCTGCCCGAAGCGGACCAGGACGTGCTCGCCTTGGCGCGCAGGCTGGAACGGCTGGAAGAAAGGCTGAAGAGCGGGGCTTTTGTCCCTTCGGCGGCGACGGCGGAACAGGAGCGCGCGCAGAGCGAGCCGAGCGGCGGCAGGGAAGAGATGCGCGGCGCGGCGGCGCGCGAAGAGGAGCGCCCGCCTCTGCTCGAAGAGGAAGCGCCGCCCGAAGACGTGTTTTCGCACGCGGCGGATCCGTTTGCGGCAAAGGGGCCTTCGGCTGAGGCGGTGAATGCGCTGGCGCCCGAAAAGCGAAAGGCCGCGTTCGGGTATTTTATGCGCTCGCTGCGCAAAAACGTGAAGAGCGGCGTGCTGTTTACCATGTGCCAGGACCTGGAATCTTCCTTTGAAGGGGACAGGTTCGTTCTGGAAACGGCGAGCGACGTCATCTTCCGAAGGCTGAACAGCGAGGAGAACCATGCGAGCGTGGCGGCGGCGCTCGAGGCCATCGGCATCAAGGATTTCGAGATCCGCCTGAAAGCGGCGAAGAAAGACCCGCTGCAGCAGGATATCGAGACGATCAGAAAAAACTTTCCGGACGCGGATATCGAGATTCGGTAGAGAATAAAAAATTCGGTGCGGCGCCGAAAGGCGCGGACAATCAAAAAACAGGAGAGTACGGACATGGCAGGATTTAAGGGCGGCATGGGCGGCGGCAACATGCAGAATTTGATGAAACAGGCGCAGAAAATGCAGGAACAGCTGCAGGAGACGGAAAAGCTGCTCGACGAATGGGAGATCGTCGGCACGAGCGGCGGAGAGGCGGTCGTGGTATATATGAACGCGAAGAAGATCATCGACGGGATCGAACTGGACGAAAAGATCGTCGACCCGGAAGACGTGGAGATGCTGGAAGATCTGATCATGGCGGCGATCAACGACGGCTACAAGAAGGCGGACGAAGTCTACAAGGAAAAGATGGGACCGCTCGGCGGCGGCATGGGCGGGCTGCTCTGACCGGAACGGAAAGGGCCGCTTTTTGCGCGGCGGAACGGGAAAGACAGGCCGTTTGCCTTCGGGCGAAACGGCGGAGTTACAGAAAGAGGGTCGAATGGAAGTATACATCGAGCCGATCGGCAGGCTGATCAACGAATTTTCGAAACTGCCGGGCGTAGGCAAAAAATCGGCACAGCGTTATGCGTATAAAGTGATCAATATGACGGAAAGCGAGGCGCAGGAATTTGCGGCCGCCATTCTCAACGTCAAAAAGAAGGTAAAATACTGCAAGGTGTGCGGAAATTTTACCGAAGAGGACCAATGCGACATCTGCAAACAGAGGGACGGGCGGGTGATCTGCGTGGTGAAAGAGCCGAAAGACGTGATCGCGCTGGAAAAACTGCACGAATATAAGGGCGTTTACCACGTACTGCACGGGGTCATCAACCCGATGGAGGGAGTGGGGCCCAACGATATCCGTATCCGCGAATTGCTGGCGCGCATCGGGGCGGGGGGCGTGGACGAGGTGATTCTGGCTACGAACCCCGACGTGGAAGGGGACGCCACCGCCATGTATATCGCCAAACTCGTGAAGCCGCTCGGCGTAAAGGTTACCCGCCTCAGCCGCGGCATCCCGATCGGGTCGGAAATCGAATATACCGACGACGTTACCCTATCGCGCGCGTTTGTGGAAAGAAAAGAGATGTAAAAGGGTTCACAAATTTTCTTTAGAGCCGTCAAAAGAAAATTTCGTGATTTTGAAGGGAAGCCCGATCGGTTTTTCCCTCAGCGCCGCGTTTTTCAAGGGCTCGCCATAACACGCGCGGCGCATTCACCCTTTCCGTAAGGCAAAGGATTGCCGAATTGAGTGCGAGAGCAAAAAAACGCGTTTTTGCTCTTGCAGGTAATAAATATATATAAAATATTCACGGAAAATCGCAACGCGGCGAGATTTTCGTGAACAAAGGCGGCACAGCCGCGATGGGAGGAATGAGTTGAATAAAATATCCGTATTGGGATGCGGGCGCTGGGGCTCGTTTATTGCCTGGTATCTCGCCACAAAAAAGGGAAAAGAGGTATATTCGTGGGGACCGGAGGGGGATTATTCGTACGAGGTCCTGAAAAATACGGGCAAAAACGAATATGTTACGCTGGATAGGCGCATCGTGCTTACCTGCGATTTAAAGGCGGCGGTCGAGCGGGCGGAGATCGTGATCATTTCCATCTCTTCGCAGGGACTGCGCGGATTTATCCGCCGCATTCAGGAGTGCGCCGACGTTTCGGATAAAATTTTCGTCCTCTGCATGAAGGGGATCGAGGTGGAAACGGGCGAGCGGCTTTCCGAAATTTTGATCGAAGCGGGCATTTCGCCCGAAAAGATCGCGGTATGGGTAGGCCCGGGGCATATTCAGGATTTTACGGCGGGCATCCCGAACTGCATGGTGATCGACAGCCGCAGCGTGGCGCTGAAAAAAGCGCTCGCGGACGATTTTAAAAGCGAACTTATCCGCTTTTATTACGGGAACGACATTATCGGAACGGAGATCGGAGCGGCGGCAAAGAACGTGATGGGGATCGCCGCGGGAATTTTGGATGGCGGCGGCGTTTCGACGCTGAAGGGCCCTTTGATGTCGCGCGGGGCGCGCGAAGTGGCGCGGCTGATCAAGGCGCTCGGCGGGAACGAGCTTTCGGCGTACGGTCTGGCGCACTTGGGGGACTACGAAACCACGCTGTTTTCGCACCATTCGCACAACCGCATGTACGGAGAGATGCTGGTAAAGGGGCAGAAATTCGAAAAGCTCGCCGAAGGCGTTACCACGGCGGCGGCCATGAAAAGGCTCGGGAACCGATGCGGCGTGGAGCTGCCGATCACCGAGGCGGTGTACGACGTCTGCTTTTCGGAAAAACCGCAGTCGGGCGCCGAATGGAAAAAATTGTGCATGGACAGGATCGCGCGGCTGTTTTCGCGGGATACGAAGTTCGAGTTTTGAGAGGGCCCTCACTTTTTGTTTCAAGCGGATGAAACAAAAAGCCGAGATTTTAAGGACAACCCCGACGCGCACTGCTCTGCAAGCGGCGCGACGTTCTGAGTTTTCCTCGCCGCTCGATGATTTAGGGACACGTATATTTCTATAATCGAGCGGCTTTACCTATCCTGCGAGAGCCGTATGTATGCGGCAAACGGGGTGCGCTTAGGCAAAAGCGTGGTTTTGCCGCGCGCATATTCTTATACTCACGGAAAATCGCAGGGAGCAAAGCGAGCGGGGTTTTTGTGATAATAAAACCGCATGGCACGACTCGCGCGCAGCCGCAAGAGGGGAGAATATGCGTTCAAAAGAGCTTTCGGAAAAACGGAAAAGATCCTTTGAAGGAATGGACGGTGCGGAATTTATAAGCAGATGGAAACGCGCGTTTGCCGCAGGCGTTTCTGCCGGGGTGATGGCGGAGCGCGTCGATGCGCCCGGCTGTTATTTGTGGCACGTTTTTACTTGGGGCGATGCGAAGCATCTGGAACACGAAGCGGCGTCCGCCGCCTTCGACAAAGCGGATAAAAAGGGCGCGTTCATCGCGAAGGAAGATTCTTTCAACGGCGGCGGCAAAAAGATCGAATATTTTTTCCGAAAATGCCCGCCCGATTTGAAGAGCCTCGACCTTATCGGCGAGGCGGAGGTGTTCGTCGTCGGCAAAAAATTTGAATGGACGTATGTCGTTACGCACGAAACGGGGTGCGGTCTAGGCCCGTACTTTGCGCAAAAGGAGAAAAATTTATGAAACTGTTGTTCAAACAGCGATTTTTTTCGTGGTTTGACAGCTACGATATTTATTATGAAGACGGACGGGTGGCCTATACCGTAAAGGGGCAGCTTTCGTGGGGGCATTGCCTGCGCGTTTTCGATGCTTCGGGTGCGTTTGCGGGAACGGTGAAGGAAAAAGTGCTTACCTGGCTTCCCAAATTCGAACTGTATGTCGGCAGCCGCTATATGGGGTGTGTTCGCAAGAAGTGGACGTGGTTCAAGCCGCGCTATGTTTTTGAATGCAACGGCTGGGACGTGCGCGGAAATATTTTTGAATGGGATTACAGCATTGCGGACGCGCAGGGGCGCACCGTTGCGAAAATCGGAAAAGAACTGCTGCATTGGACGGATACCTATGTGCTGGATATCGCCGACCCTGCCGACGCGCTGCTCGTTCTGATGTTCACGCTCGCGATCGACGCGGAAAAGTGTTCGAGAAACTGAACGCGGGGAGAGCGGGCGCCGGAATGTGCGCGGCGTTTGAAAAAACGGGCCGAAAGGGAAGGAGCGCGCCCGCAAAAAACGTTAGAACTGTAAATAACATTATTGCTGCAAACAAAAAATCGGCCGCCGGTTCGGGGCCGATTTTTAACGTTCGAGTTTATCGAATAATTTTACGATCTCGGATAAATGATAAATAAAAGAGTCGACTTCTTCGTCGCTGAGGGAAGAAAAGTGCGTTTGGATGTGCCGGCAGGCGAAGCGGAAAAACAGATCGAGGAGCTTTTTGCCCTTTTCGGTGGCGGAAATACAGACGACGCGCCGGTTTGTTTCGTCGGCGGAGCGTTCGGCATACCCGTTTTCGACCAGTTCGGACACGATGCGCGTAAGCTGTTGGTTGGAAACGCCCAGCTTTTTTGCCAGAGAGCTCATGCTTTCCCGTTCGCTCTGTTTGAGGATAATGAGGCAGAATAAGTGATGGTGGGGAACCTTCGGAAGAAAGGGCGGCATTTTTTGCTGCGGTTTGATATAATTTCGGCGGAACGGAGGCGCCGTCTGAAAGATCAGCCGCGCCAGCGTTTCGGCTTTTTTTTGATCCATATCGAATTTTCTCCTTGAAACAACATACATTATAGCGTTTCGGGATTTGCTTGTCAATGGATTTCGCTAAACTTACACAAACATTTAAATTTAATATATGTGAAATATTTGACAAGCGAGAGCGCGCGTGCTATAATTTTCGAAAATTACACGATAAATCTTTTTTCAGGAGATACAGAATGCTGAAAGTATTAAAGACATTGAAATGGAGGGAATGGCTGTACGCGCTGCTTGCCGTAGGGTTCATCGTACTGCAGGTGTGGCTGGATCTGACCATGCCCGATTATATGTCGGAAATTACCAGCCTCGCCGTTCTCGGCGATGCGGCGAATATGGGGGAGATATGGAAAAACGGCGGGCTGATGCTTGCCTGCGCGCTCGGCAGTGCACTGAGCTCGGTCGTCGTCGGCTTTTTTGCCGCGCGCATTGCGGCGGCGGTCGCCTTCCGACTGCGCGGCAAAGTGTTCGACAGGGTGGAGAGCTTTTCGATGGAGGAGATCAATAAATTTTCCACGGCATCGCTCATTACGCGCACGACGAACGATATCACGCAGGTGCAGATGGTCATTGCGATGGGGCTGCAGATCGTCATCAAGGCGCCGATTTTGGCGGTTTGGGCGATCGTGAAAATTTTGGGGAGAAATTGGCAGTGGTCGGTCGCGACGGCGGGCGCCGTGATCGTGATGGTGCTGATGATGCTGTTCATACTGGTAGCCGTATTCCCGAAATTTAAAAAAGTGCAGAAGATGACGGATAATCTCAACAGCGTTACGCGCGAAAATCTGACGGGCGTGCGCATTGTGCGCGCGTACAATGCCGAAGAGTACCAGGAGAGGAAATTCGCGGGCGCGAATGAAGATCTGACGAAAACGCAGCTGTTTACTTCGCGCGCGATGGCGATCCTTTCACCGGTGATGACGATGATCATGAGCGGACTGACGCTCGCCATCTATTGGATCGGCGCTTATCTGATCGGGGCGGAGGAGACGGTTTTGCAGCGCTCGGAGCTGTTCGGGCAGATGGCCGCCTTTTCCGGGTATGCCATGCAGGTCGTGATGGCGTTCATGATGATGGCGATGATTTTTATCATTTTGCCGCGCGCGCTCGTTTCGGTCCGGCGTATCAACGAGGTGCTCGAAACGGAATCGAGCATCAAGGACGGAACTTTGACGGCTTCGCCCGAGGGGGCGCCCGTCGGCACCGTGGAGTTTAAAAACGTTTCTTTCCGCTATCCCGACGCGAGCGAATATGTGCTGCACAACGTCAGCTTTAAGGCGGAGAAGGGGCAGACGGTGGCGTTTATCGGCTCGACGGGAAGCGGCAAATCGACCGCGATCAACCTTGTGCCGCGCTTTTACGACGCTTCGGAGGGAGAAGTGCTCGTGGACGGCGTCAACGTGAAGGATTACACGCTCGCCGCCCTGCACGACAAGATCGGGTATGTGCCGCAGCGGGCGGTGATGTTTTCGGGAACGGTGGAGAGCAACGTCGCCTACGGGGAGAAGAGCGGCAAAGAGTTTACGCTCGAAGACGTAAAAGAGGCCGTGCGCGTGGCGCAGGGCAGCGAATTTATCGAACAGAAAGAGGATACCTACCGCGCGCACGTGGCGCAGGGCGGGACGAATTTTTCGGGCGGGCAGAAACAGCGGCTGGCCATCGCGAGGGCCGTGTGCCGCGAGCCGGAAATCTATATTTTCGACGATTCGTTTTCGGCGCTGGACTATAAGACGGATCGGCTTTTGCGCACGGCGCTGAAGGAGGAGACGGGCGAAGCCACTTCGCTGATCGTGGCCCAGCGCATCGGGACGATCCGCGACGCCGACCTCATCATCGTATTGGACGAGGGAAACGTCGTGGGCAAAGGGACGCACGACGAGCTGATGCAGACTTGCGAAGTTTACAGGGAGATCGCCTATTCGCAGCTTTCGAAAGAAGAGCTGGAAAATTCGATGCGGGGAGGTGAACGGGCATGAGTGAAAACAGTTCCGCAAGGCAGCCGCGCCGCGGCCCTGCCGGGCATGGCCCGCGCATAGCGGAGAAGCCCAAAAATTTTAAAAAAGCCATGGGGAAATTGCTCGCGTTTATCCGGCCGTATCTCGCGCTGATGATCGTCGCCCTCGTTTTTGCGGTGGCGGGGACCGTGCTCAATCTGCTCGGCCCGAACATTTTGAGCGATCTGACGGACGTGATCCAGGAGGCTTTTATCCGGGACGGCATCCCGGGATTGTACGACATGGATATGGCGAGGGTGATGCAGCTCTGCATCTTTCTCGTCGCGATCTATGGGGCGGGCTTGATCGGCTCGTATATCCAGGGGCTGATCATGGCCACGGTAACGCAGAAAAATTCGCGCGACCTGCGTTCCGCCATTTCGAAGAAGATCAACGTTCTGCCCCTGAAATATTTCGATTCGCATTCCATCGGCGACGTCCTTTCGCGCGTTACCAACGACGTGGACACCATCGGGCAGACGCTGAACCAGTCCGTTACCACCTTTGTAACGGCGGTGGTGATGCTGTTCGGAAGCGTGATCATGATGTTCGTAACCAACTGGATCATGGCGTTTACGGCGATCGCGGCGAGCTTGGTCGGATTCATCGTGATGTTCCTCATAATGGGGAAATCCCAGAAATATTTTGCGCGCCAGCAGAGGTTCCTCGGCGATATCAACGGACATATCGAAGAGACGTACGCGGGGCACAACGTCGTGAAAGCCTACAACGCGGAAAATAAGGTAAAGCACACTTTTAACGATATCAACTATAAACTGTATGCGAGCGCGTGGAAGTCGCAGTTCTTTTCCGGCCTGATGATGCCGCTCATGAGCTTCGTCGGAAACCTCGGCTATGTGGCGGTCTGCGTCGTCGGTGCGGTGCTGCTCGTGAACGGGAATATTGCCAATTACGGCGTCATCATTGCCTTTACGCTGTACGTGCGCCTGTTTACGTCGCCGCTTTCGCAGTTGGCGCAGGCGTTTACAAGCATGCAGTCCGCCGCGGCCGCCAGCGAACGGGTATTCGAATTCCTGGAAGAAAAGGAGCTTTCCGACGAGAGCGGCAAGACGCGGTCTCTGCCCGTTTCGCAAGTGAAGGGAGACGTTGCGTTCGAGCATGTGCGCTTCGGATATGATCCGGACAGGATCATCATTCACGATTTTTCCGCCGTGGCGAAAGCGGGGCAGAAGATCGCGATCGTCGGGCCTACGGGCGCGGGCAAGACGACGATGGTGAACCTTCTGATGCGCTTCTATGAACTGGACGGCGGCAGCATCAAAATCGACGGGATACCGACGAGCGAACTGACGCGCGAAAACGTGCACGACCTGTTCTGCATGGTTTTGCAGGATACCTGGCTGTTCGACGGGACGATCCGCGAAAACGTGGTTTACAGCAAGGAAAACGTTACGGACGAAGAAGTCGTGCGCGCCTGTAAGGCGGTGGGGCTGCACCATTTTATCCAAACGCTTCCCAAAGGATATGATACCGTGCTGGACGACAAGGCCAACCTTTCCGCGGGGCAGAAACAGCTCGTTACCATTGCGCGCGCGATGATCGAGAACGCGCCCATGCTGATTCTGGACGAGGCGACGAGCTCGGTCGATACCCGCACGGAAGAACTGATCCAGCGGGCGATGGATAAACTGACGGTCGGGCGCACTTCCTTTATCATCGCGCACCGCCTTTCGACGATCAAGAATGCGGACCTCATCCTGGTGATGAAGGACGGCGACATCATCGAAAAGGGGAACCACGAAGAACTCCTGGCAAAGAACGGATTTTACGCGGATCTCTACAATTCGCAGTTCGACCCCGCGTAAGGGAGCCTTCGGACTTTGGGGGCCGTTCGTTCGGGCTGCGGGGAAACTTTGCCGAGCGGCAGAGAAAATGCAAAGAAGTTCGCAAAAAACAGAGCAAAGAGAAACAGAACAAAGAGCAAAAAGAGAAACAGAGCGGCGTCGGCGCGGTTTTCGCGGCCCGGCGCCGCTCTTTGCGGCGTTTGGGCAGGAACGCTCCGCGGCATCGGGGGGAAAGACTTCAAAAAAACATCGGCTCCGAAAAACAGCTGTTTTTGCCGGGAAGGGGAATCGGCGGGCGTTCCCGCAAGGGCGAAGAGAAACGGGCGGAGACGCCGGGTAAGCGCTGCGCGGGCGTTCGGAGGGGAAAGCCCGGGCGCAGGCGCGAGCGGCCCGGTTTCGGGCGGATGTGCGAAAAAAAGGTGGAAGGCGGGTGAGAGAGGCGCGGAAATTACGGGAAAGCGCAGAATATGGAAAATAGACTTGTAAATTTTGCGCGTTTGTGATATACTGAATACTGAATCGGAAGGCGGAAAGCCGACTTTCCGAAAAGACAGAGGAAAATTATGCCGAGAACGAAAAAAATTGTCAATTATCCCGTCGTCGCGCTGCGCGGCAAGGTCATATTCCCGGATACGGTAAACGCGTTCGACGCGGGGAGACTGATCTCTCTGACGGCGATTTCGCGCGCTTCGGAGCGGGAAATGACGCTGTTCGTGAGCTTGCAGCGGGACGCATCGAAAAATGAGATAGGCCCCGACGATATCTGCGCCGTGGGAACGGCGGTCAAGATCAAACAGATCGCGAAACTTCCTTCGAACAACCTCCGCGTTACGGTGGAGGGGCTTTACCGCGCGAAGGCGGAGGAGATCTACGAGGAGGACGGGTGCCTGTACGCAAACGTCGCCGAACTGAAGGCCGTGCACGGGGATCCCGTGCTGGAGGAGGCGTATTTCCGCACCGCGCAGGACGTGATGCGGGACATTCAGGCGAGCGACATGCGCTTCCCCAAGGACGGCGCTGCCAACCTCGAAAAATTTACCGACCCCGACGCGTACATCGGGAACGCGCTTTCCATGCTGCATATCAAGGAAGACGTGAAACAGAAGATTTTGGAAACGGCGAACGTCGTGGAGAGGCTGAAACTGTTCGAACGCTGCCTGAACGACGAGCTGGAGATCGCCAAACTGGAGAAAAAGATCAGCGCTGCCGTGCGGCAGAACATCGATAAAAACCAAAAGGAATATTTCCTGCGCGAACAGCTGAAGGCCATCCATACGGAATTGGGGGACGACGAGGAGGAACGCGACACTCTGACGGAGCAGATCAAGGCCAAGCACATGCCCGCCGAGATCGAGGAGAAGGCGCTCAAAGAGATCGCGCGTACGGATAAGATGCCGCCCTCTTCCCCCGAATACACGGTGATCCGCAATTATCTGGACTGGCTGATCGAACTGCCCTGGACGGAGGAGACGAAGGACACCGAAAACCTGGCGGACGCGCAGAAGATCCTCGACGAGGATCATTACGGTTTGGAGAAAGTGAAGACGCGCATTACCGAATACCTCGCCGTTTTGCAACTGACGAAAAGCATGAACGCGCCGATTTTGTGCTTCGTCGGGCCGCCGGGCGTGGGAAAGACTTCGATCGCGAAGTCGGTCGCGCGCGCTCTCGGAAGGAAGTTCGTGCGCATGAGCCTGGGCGGGGTGAAGGATGAGGCGGAGATCCGCGGCCACAGGCGCACCTACGTCGGCGCGATGCCCGGGCGCATCATTTACGCGATGAAGCAGGTCGGGTCGGTCAATCCCGTATTTTTGCTGGACGAGATCGACAAGGTCTCTTCGGATATGCGCGGCGACCCCGCGAGCGCCCTGCTGGAGGTGCTCGACCCCGAACAGAACGCGACTTTCCGCGACCGCTTTTTGGAAGTGCCGTACGACCTTTCGAAGGTGCTGTTCATAACGACGGCGAATACCGTCGAGACCATTCCCGCGCCCTTGCTGGACCGCATGGAACTGATCGAGCTGAACGGCTATACGCTGGATGAAAAGCGGGAGATCGCAAAGCGTTACCTCGTGCCGAAGAAGATAAAGGAAAACGGCCTGAAAGAGGATATATTCGACATTACCGACGACGCGCTTACGGCGATCATCGAAGGATATACGATGGAGGCGGGCGTGCGCAATCTGGAACGGCAGATCGGTTCCGTGTGCCGAAAAATCGCGGTGCGTTATGCGGAAAACAGGGACATCGAGAAGCAGACGGTTACGGCGGACAATCTGGAAAGCCTGCTCGGCGTGAAAAAGTACAGCGGGGACGCCGCGCACCTCGACGGAAACGAAGTGGGGGCCGCGACGGGGCTTGCCTGGACGAGCGTCGGCGGGACGACCCTGACCATCGAAGTTTCGACCATGCCCGGCAAGGGAGAGATCCTGCTTACGGGCAAATTGGGCGACGTCATGAAAGAATCGGCGCGCGCGGCCATCAGCTATATCCGTGCGAACGCCGACAAGTACGGCATACCCGCCGAAACGTTCGGCGAGACGGATATCCATATCCACGTGCCGGAGGGAGCGACGCCCAAAGACGGGCCGAGCGCGGGCATCACGATGGCGACGGCGATCCTGTCGGCATTTACCCATAAACCGGTGCGCAAAGATATCGCCATGACGGGCGAGATCACATTGCGGGGAAAGGTGCTGCCCATCGGGGGGCTGAAGGAAAAGGCTTTGGCCGCGCACCGCATCGGCATCAAAAACATCATCATTCCCAAAGACAACGAGAAGGATGAGGAAGAAATACCCGAAAACGTGCGGGAAGACCTCAACTTTATTCCCGTGGCGGAGGCGGATTCGGTGTTCCGCAACGCCATTGCGGGACTGTGAGGGCGGCATGGTGATCAAGGAAGCGCGGTTCGTTACTTCCGCGTCGGACCGAAAGGGGTTCGTAGTGCCCGATAAGCCGCTGATCGCGGTGTGCGGAAAATCCAACGTCGGGAAGAGTTCGTTCATCAATATGCTCGCCGGGCGCGCCAAACTTGCGCGCACCTCGGCGGAGCCGGGAAGGACCAGGCTCGTGAATTATTTCGATTTCGGCGAATTTCTCCTTGCCGACCTTCCGGGCTACGGGTATGCGCGGGTGCCGAAAGGAGAAAAACTGCGCTGGGCAAAGCTTCTGGATGACTTTTTTGCCTGCGGAGCGGTGGCGCATGTGTTTGCGCTGGCGGATATCCGCCACGAGCCGACGGCGGACGATAAGACGATGATCGAATTTTTGTACGGGACGAGGACGCCTTTTACCGTGATCGCGACGAAGGCGGACAAGCTCGCCAAGACGCGGGTGAAAGACGCGGCGCGCAGGGTGGCCGCCGCCTTCCGTACGGGCGAAGGCAACGTGATCGCCGTATCTTCGCTGACGAAGCGGGGGAGAGAAGAAGTGCTTGCCGCCGTCGAAGGCATTTGCGAACGCTTTCGGGAAGCGCCGGAAGAAGAGGCGGAGGAAGAAGAGCTCGGATAGGCCTTTGAAAGGATTGCCTTCCGCGCTTTGCTGTGGTATAATAGATTTGCAATAAAAGATTTTTTTCGGAGATACATTCGATGAATGCGACGCTTGCATCCTCGCTTTCCGATTTTTTGGGAACCTGGTGGGGAATGACGATTTTTATCCTGATCGATATCGCGGTTCTGGTGCTGATCATTGCCCTGAACTACCGCTGGCTGTTCAAACGGGCGCTGGACATTTTGTTCTCGGTCGTGTTCATGGCCGTGTTTTTGCCTTTCTTTTTGATCGCTCTGATCGCGGACGCGATTTACAACAAATCGCAGAACGCATACCCCGCTCTATTCGAATCGGCGGAATTTGCGGGGAAAAAGGGAAAAGTGATCCGCATGACCGTGTTTGCGACGGAGCGGAACCGGCGCGACGCGGAGGGGAATCTGCTGCCCGAACGCCAGCGCGTTACGGCGATGGGAAAGATCTTAAAGGCGTGCGGCATGAAATTTTACCCTTGCCTGCCCGCCGTTTTTATCGGGAAACTGAGTTTTGTAGGGCCCGCTCCCATGACGCTGACGGACGCTTCCGCCGTCGGGGAGGACGCTTCCGTCCGCTTTAACGTTCGGCCGGGGCTCGTGAGTTCGCTCGAGCGGTACGGCGGTGAGAACCTCGACTGGAACGACATGTTCGAAGAGGACGCGGAATACGTCGAACACATAAACTTTTTCCGCGATATATCGTTCTTCATGACGAAAATCGCCAACCGTCTGCGCGGCGATACTGCCCGCAAAAACGGCATTTGCGGCGAGATCGGCTATGTGGACTGGCTTTTGAAGGAGGGAAAGATCGCTGCCGAAGACGCGGCCGGATATGCCGAAGAGGGAAAGGCCAAACTGCGGGAGGTAAAGCGCGCCGACAAGGAACGCCGCGAATTCGAAGCGGCGAATTTCAGAGATATCAACCGCTTTAAATGATTGCCGAATAAATAACATTGCATTCAAAGGACGATCGAACGATCGGGAGCCCGCCGCGCGGCGGGCTCTTTTTTTATGCGAAAACCGGAACAACAGTGGAGGGAAAATGCTATGGTAACATAGACAGGCGGGAAACGGAAGGAATCGCAGCGTGTTCGAAAGGAAATTAAAATAAAGGGAGGAAACAGGATTAAGGAGAACGAGTCTTCAATAATATGGGCGGCTAAATTCGGCTGCCAAAAGATGAAACGTCATTTTCTGCAGGTAGTTAAGATATAGGGAAAGCCCCGCGCCGGGCGCGGGGCAAATCTGTTTCGGAAGGGGCGCAAATGGTGCGCCGCTCCGTTTTGGGTGCGGGGTAAATGCCCCGCATGCGCATCTCCGGCGGTAAAACCGACTGAAAGCAGAAAAGATTCAGCCGTTGTTCGGCAATGCGGCGAAAGCGACGCGGACGGTTGCGGTGTACGTTACGCAATGTTTTGCCTCGCACTCCCTGCATCCCCAGCAACCGGGATAACAGGAAAGTTCCTCTACGCCGATAATATCGCCCGTCGAGCCGAGCGCTGCCGCTTTCGCGCGCGCATCTTCTATAGCCTGCCGCAGAGCCTGCGCGCGGTATTCTTCATCGTTTTTGCAGCGGAAAGTCGGGCCGTCGATGCACGTAAGCCCTGCCGACGCCAGCGCCGCGCGGATCTCGGAGAGCTTATCGAGCTGTTCGGTGGTGAAGGTAAAGTGTTTTGCCGCATTGTAGCCGTTTTCGCGGTGTACGGGCGACGCGTTCGAACAGTCTTCCTGAACGGAGCCGTACGGGGCAAACGCTTCGCGTATTTTTTTTGCAAGTTCTTCGCATTTTTGTTCGGCCGTATTCATATCGTTTGCGATCGCGTGGATACTGCCGCTGAACGAGCACCGGTCGGCTTCCGCATGTACGGCCGCGCTGCCGGTAACGGTAAGCAGGGCGCTGCCTATGCCTCCGTCCGTATCGGCGAACGCGCATACGCTGCCGATCGAGAGGACGGCCGCCAGACACAGGATCGCCGAAAGAAGTATAAGACTTTTCTTTTTCATAAAAAACCCTCCTTGCAGGTTCGTTGCTCTTAATTTGCCGCGTTTTTCCAGTTTTATGCATTCATGGCCGGATTCGGAAAAAATAATTGAACGGCTGTGTGAGCAGGAACGCCGCCGCGCCGATTTCGCTCCGAATAACGCAATGCAGGCAGGGAAAGAAATGGCGCCGCGCACAAAGAATGTGTTTGTCTGCGGCGGGAATGTGAAAATACGATGAAGAAATTTTCGGGGAAGGGTTGACTTTCGGCATATTTGTGTTATAATGAAAGAAAAAGGACGGGTTGGAAGGATAACCTCTCTTTTTGTGAACATTAACGTTCAAGCAAGCAAAAAATGCTCAGATATGCAATATAAATGTATCGGATATACAATGGTATTCGTTATAAATTCATGATACAATGAATGCATTGAGCTATTTGAACTATCATAAAACGAGGGACTGCGGCAGAGAATGTTTCGCGCAGGGATTTTTTGCGGGATACCGTTCGGAAACGCGGCGACGCGGGAGCGCAGCCGGTGCGAACGGGAGAATAAGAGCGGTGCCCTCGCTGAAAGGCCGGACGCGGCCGGATCGGAAAGTAAAAAAGATGAGAGTCGGATCGGTACGGTTCGGGTTTTGCGGGGCCGTCCGGTTTAAGGAGGAATAATCGATGAAAAAACTATTGGTGTTTCTTTTGGCGATCTGCTGCCTGCTGCCCGTTGCAGCGTGCGGCGGTGGCGGCGGGGACGGCGGCAATACGACGGATCCCCCCGCGCAGACGGGCGGGGTCGAGTGGCCGGACGAAACGGATTATTCGTACGTGAAATCGGAAAAAGGAACGACGAATCACGCGCAGAATAAGACGATCGACGGCAATCTCAGCGACTGGACGGAGGAAGAAAAGGCGAACTGCATCGATCTTCCCGTCGAAGACGGGCATAACATGAAGGTGTATGCCGTGAAAAAAGACGACGGGATCTATGTGGCGTACGACGTCGAGCATTTGGCGCTGATGAAATCCAGCCGCGATCCGCTCATCAATACCAACGCTTCTTTCTCGTTCAACGACGGCGTAAAGCGTTACGTTTCCATCGACGACGTTTCGAGCGGGGTTACGGACTATGTGTTCGTTTCCGAAAAGAAGGAAGGGGAAAACCGCCATACCGTATTCGAGATGTTCGTTGCGAAAGAAGAGATCGCGAATTTCGACGGAACGGTGTACGGAGGGTTTACCTGGAAAGATCTCGAAGTGAAAGACTACTATTGGGGATTCGGCGGGTATTGGAGCCTGTATGACAATTCCGACGACGACGCCAGCCTGCTCATTACCGATAAGGGCCTGCTCCGTCCGGGGAACGCGCATGCGGAAAACATTGTCATCGACGGCGACCCGAGCGAGGATTTCTGGAGCGATATCGGCGGGATCCAGAGCGTGGAAACTTCGTATAATTACGACGGGTCTTTCGATATGCGGGCGGTCCTGAAAGAGGACGGCGTATACATCGCCTTTACCGCCGAGCACAACGAAAACGCCGATTATCCCCGCTATTGGTGCTACAATACGAACTTTGAAATCAAATTGGGCAAAGCAAATTCCTATTCGCATCATATCGTTTCGATGTACGACCAGACGATAGCTCTTTCGACCGTAAGCATAAAAGAGGCGGAGATGATCACGGTATATGATGAAGAAGCGGATAAATATATCACGCTCGCCGAGATCTTTATTCCGTATGAAAGCTGCGTGAGCGGCGCTTCGATGGATTCGGACGATTTGTATATAGGCGCGTCTTTCCGCGCGGACGCCGCAAGCTCGCAGGCGGTCGGCGCGATGATTTGGACGCCCTTGAGTTATAACGGCCAAAGCACGTGGGAAATGAATGTTCTGCGCGTAACGAAGGACGGACTTCAGGCTTAAGGAGGGAAAAGGATGAAAGAGAAAAGATTCGGACTGATCGGCATCGTTTGTCTGATTTTGTGCCTTGTGTGTGCGGTGGGAGTGATTTTTGCCGCATGTTCTTCCGATAACGGAGACGATCCGAACGGCGGCGGAGACGGGACGGATACCGAGAGCGGATTCGTGATCGCCGACGAAAACGGCGCGGCGGACATCATTTACGACGCAAACGACGCATTGCAGGTCGTCCGTGCGGTAAACGATTTACAGAGCGACATCGAGGCCGTAACCGGGCAGAAACCGGAGCTGACGACCGATAAGAGCGCCGATACGGCGATCATCGTCGGTACGGCGGACAGCGCGATCATTCAGGAAATTTACAACAACGGAAAGCTTTCCGAACTCGATCAGATCCGCGGCAAATGGGAATGCTACGTGATCAAAGAGGTGGAAGAGCCCGTGAGCGGCGTGGGATCGGCCATCGTCGTGGCGGGCAGCGACAAGCGCGGCGCCGTTTTCGGAATGTATACGATTTCCGAAAATATCGGCGTTTCCCCCTGGTACTGGTGGGCGGACGTTCCCATCCGCACGCAGAGCAAACTGACGTATGATTACGATACGGTCGTTTCGTCGGAACCGGACGTCAAATACAGGGGTATCTTCCTGAACGATGAAATGAACCTGACGACGTGGGCGAAATCGTTCGAAAAGGGGTCCGGCTCGCCGAACTCGGAAGTGTATTCCCGCTTTTTCGAATTGCTTCTCCGCCTGAAGGCGAATACCATCTGGCCGGCGATGCACGGGGTCAGCGAAGGATTTTACGTGCATAAGGACGAGGAAGGGAAATCGGTGAACGCGGCCGTTGCCAACGAATACGGCATCGTCATCGGAACTTCCCACTGCGAGCCGTGTATGCGCAACAATATCGCCGATTGGGAGCCTTGGCTGCGGGCGAATTCGGGGAAATACGGTTTGCCGGATACCGCAAACTTTACACACTCGCAGGTAACTGCCGCGTATGACTACTCGGTATATCCGGAGGCGGTTGCACAGTATTGGAGAGAGAGCCTCGAAGCGAACAAAGATTACGAAACGCTGATCAACATCGGCATGCGCGGCGTTCACGACGAAGGGTTCCAGTACGCCGGTTTGAGCGATAAATCGTTCCGGAGCCGCGTGGATCTGTTGCAGTCGGTCATCGATAAGCAGATCGAAATGATCAAGGAAATCCACGGAGAGGATTACGAAGACAAGGTACAGCTCGTATTTATCCCGTACAAAGAGGCGGCGAACTACTATTACGGCACCGAAAACGGGGTCGATTACAATTACAGCATAGAGCTTCCGCAGAGCACGATCCTCATGTGGGCGGAAGATAACTACGGATATCTGCGGCAGACGGCGGATCCCGAAGAGGTGCATCCCATCGACGAAGGCGGGCAGTACAACAATTCGGGCGTGTATTATCACAGCTCGTACGTCGGCGTTCCCTGCGTGCATATCTGGCTGAACATCATCAACCTCTCGCTCGTGTACGAGGAGATGGACAGAGCTTACAATACGGGCATGAACGGGTACTGGATCGTCAACGTAGGCGATCTGAAGCCCGGCGAATACGTCGCCGAATATTTCCTGAATCTGGCGTTTGACGTGGACGGGTATACGGACGACCGCCTCGACGAATTCATGTTCAAGAATATCGTGCGGGACTTCGGCCTCGACGACGAACTGGCGCAGGAAACGGCGGAATTGTTCGTGGAGTATCTGCAGATCGCCAACGGCAATATGGCGGATTACACGGGCAAGGCGGAAATGGCGGACGTCAGCCTCGTCGCTTTCGGGGACGAGGCGCAGCGCATTATCGACCGCATGGAAGAAATGGCGGACAGGGCGGCGGAAATTGCGGCCCAACTCGATCCTTCCTGCAGAGACGCGTTTTACGAATTGATGCAGTATTCGATCAACGGTTCGCTGTATTCCTATCAGCGCATCTATTATGCGCAGAAAGCGGCGCAGTACAAACAGCAGGGGCGTTACAAGAGCGTGCAGGGATATCTGAACCTCGCGCTGGAAGCCAACGAAAACCTGTGGGGCGAAGTCGATTATTATAACGACGAATTGGCAAACGGCAAATGGCATAACTTAATGAATCCGTATATCGGCGGCGCGTATTTCGGCATCATCAACGACGAAGAGTTTGAAAAGATGGTAACGAGCATTTCCGAAGGATTCGGAGTCGACGGCGTGGGCGCCGTGATGGAAGGGCAGGACGTCTATGTGGACGACGGTACGCTGTATTTCTCGTCGTATTCGGACGATATGCGCTATATCGACGTGTTCGCGTTGGGCGACGGGACATACAATTGGACGATCCAGGCGGACAGCTTCCTGCAAGTGGAAAAATCGGGCAGCGTATCCGTCGAAGACCGCCTGTTCATCACGGTGGATTGGGATAACTGTCAGCCCGGCGAAAATCCCGGTTCGATCGTAATTACGGACGAATACGACCATACGTACGTATTCAACGTGATCGCCGTAAAACAGGAGGTCGAGCTCGAAGAGGGGGCGTATATCGAAGAGAACGGCTACGTTTCCATCGAGGCCGAACACTATTCGTACCTTACGGAGGGCGACCAGAACAGTTACTGGGAGGTCATTTACGATTTGGGCCGCGAAAGCGACTGCCTGAAACTGTATCCCGATTCGCTGGTTTCGGACGATTCTTACGGTTTGGCGACCGCGACCTATCGCGTATACTTCAATTCTGCCGGGACATTCCAAGGACAGGTGTACAGGATCCCCACTTTGAACGAGAGCGGATCGATGCGCTTTGCGATCGGGCTGGAAGCTTCTGTGCCGCAAGTCATAAACGGCGTGTATTCGACGGGCGTTTCCGGGTGGAGCCCCAACGTCATGCGCCAGATCGATATATTGAATTTCAGCATCACGGTTCCCAGCGCGGGATATCACGACGTGATCCTGTACGGGATCGACCCCGGCGTTTCCATTGATAAGATCGTCATTGACTGCGGAGCGGGATTGCCGTACAGCTATTACGGCGCGCCCGAAAGCTACAATACCATTTCCTGGGAACGGACGGAGCCTGCCGATCTGCCCGATCTGGGAGAAATCGTGATGAACGAAACGCTGGAGAGCATGAATTTGTGGTTCTCCTTCGGGTACGCCGACGTGGCGCCGGGCGAATACATCGAGATGCCTCTGTACAATAAAGTGTACGGCGACGATAAGGGCTTCGGCTGGGCAACCGCGGAAGGGCTTACCGACGTAACGCGCGAAGAGTACAACAGGGCACCGCGCAATCAGGCGTTTACGTACGGTTCGGGCGGAAATACCTTCAAAGTGAAAGTCGAAAACGGTCAATACGGCGTTGCCGTTGTTACGGGAGACCCTGTATCGACGGGAATGACGCTGAACGAAACCATTCGCATCAACGGGACGACGGTGGCCGATAATGTTACCGTTCCTGCCGGGGAGATCTGGACGTACGGGGACGTGTTTACCGTAACCGACGGATATATCGAAATCGAATTTACCGGATCCCTTTGGGCCGTAAGCGCCATCGAGATATTCGAGAATGTCGAGCCGGAAAAAGAGGGCAATGAAGGGTATTTCGTGATCGGCGGAAACGGCGGCTACATTCAGGCGGAAGAAGCGCTCGAAAATTCGGATTATGCTTTTGTAGAAGAAAGTACGACCAATAACAAGGAATGGATGAAGACGGCGGGCGTTTCCGGCGCGGCGGTGATCGTATCGCCCGAGACGAATGCGTCGAATACGAATACGTCGCCCTTTACGGGTGCAAGGCTCTCGTATCAGTTGTATTTTGAACAGACGGGAACGTATTATGTTTGGGCGCTGGCAAAATGCCTTTCGCTGGATGACGATTCCTTCCATATCTTATTGGACGGCAAAAATTACGGAGCGATGAACTATGGCAGAGACGTAAATTCGTTCCAGTGGCTGTATACGAGAATTTCGATCAACGTGAGCCGCACCGGCGTGCATACGCTCGACTTATACAGCCGTGAAGACGGGTTTGTGTTAGACGCGATCTATCTCACGCGCGGCGCTTCTTCGATCAGCGGCGGGTACTCGTTCGGCGACAATGCGCCTTACCTGCCCTGCGGAACGCAGATCCGTACGACGAACGCAGGATAATTAACAATACAGTCGTACAAGATTTATATGTATGATGTAAACAACAGCAAGACCGCCGAACGGTTACCGTTCGGCGGTCTTGCTGTTAAAAAGCTGTTTTATCAAACCCGAATAAAAATTATCGATAAAAATCTATGCCCTGAAATTTTTATTGTTCCGTTTTCAGCACAGATAAATAAGAATCGACGTTTTCATCTTTTTAGTTGCTGGAACGGAAATATGTTTTCGTGCGATATTATTTTTCAAAGTACAGGGAGGGAAGCGAATCGGAAACAAATTTCCATGCCGCTTTTTTGTTTTGGGCAAAGTCGGCGACCGTGTATTTGAACCATCCCATCTCGGAAGTAAGATATTCTTCATTTTTTAAGAGAATTTCCGGAATGCCTGTACTCTGCGCTACGCCATTGATCGTTTGCGACGCGCAAGCCGTCAGGTTTTCGGCAACCGCCCATATACTGCGGTAATTCGCCGTTGTATTATAAACGATATCTGCGAGGGAAAAACAATTTGTAGCCGTGTTTGATATTCCTCCGATATAGACGTAGGAGGCATATCCTCCTTCTGTTTCGGCGGTCGCTTTGAATTCACCGAGCGAATAACAACTGTCGATGATGCCGTTATCATTGTAACCGATCCCGAATACGTTGGCGGTAGGGGTCGTCGGGAATTGTGTTTCGATGGCCGGAATTACCCTGTTTGCGGTGCCGTCTAAGGAACAATCGGAATAACAACAATAAATTTCGCCGGTATTTATTCCCGTAATCCCTCCGACGTATACGATATAGTTATAACTGTAAGCCGTTATGCTGCCGGTTGCTTTACAGTAGGCGATCACCCCTTCGTTTTCGGCTGCTATTCCGCCTGCGTTGATTTGCTGATATTCGCTTACCAGGGAAATTTGAATGTTTTTTACGATTAGATTTTTAATTGTGCCTTTGTTTACGGCAAAAATTCCGCCTTGGGCAGGGGAAAGGTCGCTGTTTGCGTAATTGGAAATCGTATGCCCGTTTCCGTCAAAAATTCCGTAAACGTTCGGCATTTCCCAGTGTTCGCCGCTCAAGTCGATATCGGTTTTTAAGGTGTATTCCTCGGTAAGATATTGGCCTGACAGAGAGAGAAATTGTTCTTTTGATGTGATCTCGATTTTTTGGAGTTCGCGTTCGCCGAGTTTCGGATAGCCGCTTTCCATATTCCAATTCTTTGTGGTCATGCCGCGTAAATTTTCGGTTATCCACTGAAAATCTTTTAAATTCTCATCGGCAGTGCGCCCCGTTTCACTTAAACTAAAATCCATTCCGTTAAACTCAACGGTTGACAGGTCGCTGTAATAGGAGTTGATGGGGGTGCCGAATCCGCATTCGTAAACGGTCAGAGATTTTCCCGCAGCGGAGACTTCGAAAACGGAATAAGTGTCCTGAATGAGCTCTTCGCTGCCTATTCCGTAAAAGAATATTTCCCCGGCAGATTGGATTTTTACGCTTGCAATGGCTGCGCAGGACGTAATATCCGAGCTATCGTTTGCGATCAATGATACGTGTACGTTGCCCGGGGAAGAAACATTAATGCTTCCTTCAAAGTAACAATCCTCGAGAGATGTGTCGCAATACTCGTTTGTTCCTTGGAAAGGAGCGACCCATACCTCATGCGTGCCGGATACCGCCATCGAACAGTTGATAAGTGCACAATTGCTGATTTCCGTATCTATAGTATAGCCGCAGAGAAAACCTGCGTTAAAATATTGGTGGTCTCCCTCTACTTCCATCGTACAATTGTAAAAGGACAAATTCTTGATTTCACCGCCCATCATTTCGTAAATAAAACCACCAAAGCGGAATCCTACGGGGATGTCTTTCGGGACAGAGATATTCAAATTCGAAACAGTGTGATGGTTTCCGTCAATTATACCTTCGATTGGTTGAGAATCGAGCAGTCCGATCGGTATAAAGTTTCTTCCGCTCATATCGATATCGGCAGTGAAGCGGAAATAGAAGCTTTTGCGGGGGGAGTACTGTAAATAGACGGTATAGGGCATGTTTTCAAAAGCGTCGGGGCAATCGACCAAATACGGAGAGCTTTTGGTGCCTTCGCCTTGGTATTCGTACTGCCATAGCGGATATAAATCGACGATACCGTCCTGTTCTGTGCAAAAATCGTCCGAAAATGACAGAGCATATTCTCCGTCTCTATAAGGAAATACCGTTTGGCCGATACGGAATCCTTTCAAGGTATGGTTCGGTTTGGATATGTCCTCTGAATCTAGCGGAATACAGACGGGGAGATCGTAGTTTTTTTCGTAAGTCTTAAAAATATTTTTGTCGTCGTCTATATGCAGTTTGACTGTATACGTGATCGGTTTCCAATTCGGATAAACAACGATAACAGCTTCCGAAGTTTCAGTCAAATTTCGAACTGCCTCATTCGGTTGAAAAATTCCGGAAGCAAATTCTTCTGCCAGCTCGTTGCCATAAAATTTCCATCCGGCAAAAACATAGCCTTCTTTTTGTATTGATTCATTCGGTTCGAGCAGCGCAATGTCCGTATCATAAGGTATGTCATAGACTGTTTCCATGGTGGAATACGGGTACTCGATATTCGAACGATAGACCAAATCATAAGTGATCGGCTTCCAGTTTGCAATTAATTCGACCGTTTCGTCTCTTTGAGACGTTAAATTTTTTACAGAAGTATCGGAAGGCCATATGTGATTTGCGTGATCACCATTTGTCTGCGTCCAGGAAGAAATTACATATCCGGCTTTCGAGAAGGAGGGGACCGAATCGAAAAAATATGATTCGTCATAAACAAATGTTTTGTAATTACAGTCTGCGTCCGTCTCAGAAGAGGCTTTAAAACATACGTTATAAGTGATCGGTTTCCATAAAGCCTGTAATATGACCTTGCCGTTTTGCTCGGAATTGAATTTGACAATGGCACCGTCTTGATAGACCGGGGGATCTTCCTCGCCGGAGTCAACTCTTATCCACCCGTCGAAAATATAACCGATTTTTTGAAAGGTGTTTGTATTGAGCGGTTGCCCGTCGTCGTATTCGAACAATTGGTCGGGCATTGAGCCGATAACATTATCTGCCCCTGCCTGAAATTTAACGGTATAATGATTCGCTGTCCAAATGGCGGTCAAGGTCGTATCGGACAAGGGCATAACGATATCGTCGGAACGTATTATCTTTTCGGGATGGCTTTTTTCTGCCCATCCGACAAAGGAATGGCCGGTTTTATGTGGTACGGGAAGCTCGCCGTATTTTTCGCCCAGCCAAACGATCGTTTGTTTGACGTCCAGCGAACCGCCCTGCAAATCAAAGGTCAAAATGATCTTTCCTTGTTTCCATTGGGGAATGACGTCAGCCGATAAAAAGTCGCAGGGATTTATGCTGTTGCCCTGAGCATCGGTAATCAGCTCGATTTTACTGAGGCTTTTGATTCCCCATCCTAAAAATATGTCTCCGTTTAAATTTTCGGGTATCGGGAGTTTGAAGTTTGCCCCGTATTCGATATTCTTTTTTGGTATGCCGGTTTCACCGAACGTAACCGTTACCGGAGAGCCTTTCCATTTTGCATAAACAGTCATATGTAAGCGTTCGGAAACCGGCTGCTCTGCAATGGAAGCAATCGTAAACGGCTCTTCCCACTCTCCGTTATCCCAGTACCATCCGTCAAAAACATAGTTGGCTCGTTGCGGATCGTTCGGAATGTTTATTGAATCTAAATCTTCGGATGCGATGATTTTATAAATAGTTCCGTTGCCGTCTTTAAAAATAAGCCTGTATTGAATATTCGGTTCGGCTCTTGCGCAGGCAGCAAAAAGCATGGCAAAGGCGAAGAGAAAAATAACTCCGCTCAAGATCTTAAAAGTGATCGATGATTTTTTCATGTTTGTCTCTCCTAATTCTACTTAAAATTGTAACATATTCTTTTATAAAAATCAATATTTGCATTGAGAAAAGGCTGAAATGTTGGCGCAGGAGAAAAAAGTATTTTATCGAAACGGTCGAGCAGGAAAGTGTATAAATTAGCTCTCTGCCGTTTTTCGAGAAGATTGTAATTCTGTTTTGCCTTGCTTCAATGTTTTAAAAATTCAAAGAGTTCAAAAGATAAAAGTTGTTCCTAAGCGGCTGCGCTGTAATCGAGCATGAATTGCTAAATAATCCCGACGATTTGTTTTTTCGCAAATCCGTCCAACGAAAAAACCGCCCTTCGGAGCGGTTTTTTGTTGGTGGAACGATACAAAAGAAATACGCACACCCGAAAGTGTGCGTATACCCCTGTTATGGTGGAGATGATCAGACTCGAACTGACTACCTATACGTTGCGAACGTATCGCTCTACCGGGTGAGCTACATCCCCATATTCAATTTGATGCTATAATAGTATATAGGATATTTTAAAATTTTTCAATCGTTTTTGACCCCGAAATTAAAAAAATTTTAAAATTTTTATTCGGGGCGGAAGATTGCAAGGCAACGATTTGTCGGCAGAACACTCGTTAAACTTGACACTGCCGCACGGAACGGCTATAATAAAAAAGAGCAAAGGCGAATACATTCTCTTGCGGCGTTTTATGCCGCGGCGAAAGGGGGATTTATGGAAGCGATCAAAAATGTGGCGGTGCTTATCGATGCGGAGAATGTGCCAGCCGCGAGCGCGAAACAGATTTTCGACGAAGCGTCGAATTACGGCAATATTTTGGTCAAGCGGATTTTTGCCGATTGGTCGAAAGCGTCCGTCAAGGGCTGGAAAGAAGAAGTAAACCGCTATTCGATGACGGCCGAACAGCAGTTTGAAGTGCAGGCCAGAAAAAACACGACGGATATTGCCTTGATCATCCAAGCGCTGATCATACTGTTTGAAAAGGACGTGGACGTTTTTTGCATTGCCGCAGGAGATTCCGATTACACGCGGCTGGTGCGGGAGCTGCGCGAGCGCGATAAGACGGTGATCGGATTGGGCGGCAGAAACGTGAATCAAAGTTACGTGAACGCGTTTAACGAATTTATTTACCTCGACGGCGGCGAACAGGCAAAGCCTGCCGAAAAGAAGAGCAAAGGGCAGAAAAACAAGGCGGGTACGCAGGCGCCCGCGCTCGTCTTGCCGCAGGAACAGGAGATACTCGACAACAAGCGCAAGAGCGATCTGCACAACATCATCGACCGCATGATCGACAACAACGGGCGCGCCTTCTTTGCGCAGATCTCTTCGGAGATGAAACAAAAATATTCGGATTTTATTCCGAAAAACTTCGGATGCAATTCGTTTAAAAAGATGATGGAGAAACTGATGCCGTATCTCAAAAAGTACAGCATCGGCACGGCTTCGGACGGCACGAGCATGTATCTGTACCGAAGCAAACAAAAATAGCCCTGAAGGGCGGCGGAGGGAGCTGTATGTCGGAAGCGGATCTGTACAAATTTTTTTCATCGTACGACGGAGAGGCGGATCTTTCTGATTTTACGCCGGAAGAGTTGGAAACTCTTTTGCGCGAACGGGACGAAGAGCGCGCTCCGAAAAAGAGCTTTAAAGAAAGTTATTTCGAATATTACGACGACGTGAAGAGCAAAGCACTGAAAAAGCAGGATTGGTGAATGAGCGCCGGGCTGTTCGGCATCGGCCGAAAACGGGAAAATAAGAATACTTTAAGGATGAGTTCGGTACAGGGCCGGGCTCTTTTTTTTACCGCAAACGCATTGCGGCGATGAAAGGGGATGGGAAAAGCCGCAAAAATCGGAGTTGCCGTTCGGAAAAAGGAGCGTGCGGGCGGTAATCCGCGCGGGAAAACGAGAAGACGGGCGGGAACGGAAAGGGGAGAAATTTTTTGAGGAAAAATATGCGGGACGGGCTCATTTTTCCGTGAGAGCGGATAAGAGACGGCGGAACCTGTTTTAAGAGCGATACATGCCTGGCGCGAAATTGCGATGAGCTTTTTCTGAAAGAAATGATATTGTTGTGAAATTTACAAAAGGGACAGTCAAGCAGTTGACTTTTTGGATGATTTCGAATAAAATAGTTAACGATTCAGGGCTTAACAGAAGAGCCGAAAAATTTTCAGCGAGGAAGTACGTATGGAAACAAACAAATTGATGCAGGACATTTACAGCATATGCAAGAAATTGGACGACATCAAGATTTTTTATCATGCGGTGCCGTTCAATAACACGGAAATGCAGATGATTCGCGAAATTGTTTTGGTAAAAGAGTCGGGCGAGCATATCATAGCCAGCAGTCTGGCGAAAAAGCTGGGGATCACGCGCTCGGCCGTTTCGCAGATCGTAAACAAATTGGAAAAGAACAACATCATCAAACGCTTTCCGGATCCGATGGATAAAAAAGTTGCTTTTATCGAACTTTCGGAAAATGCCGTCAGCGTGTACGAGGAGACGAAAAGGCGCGTCAATGTTTTTTTGGAACAGGTCGTCGAAAAGCTCGGCGAAGAGAAGGTGGAGAATTTTATCAAGGGGGCAAACGAATTTATCGACGCGTTTGAAGAGGTCGTGAATCCGAATGCAAACGAGGGTGTTCAAAAAGACGCCGCGTTATAAGGAAGAGGCATTCATCGGAAGAGCGGCGAACGCCGTGCGGTCAGGAGTTTTCGATTTATGGAACAGGCAATTTTAGCGCTGAAACAGATCACGAAAGATTATAAAGTCGCCGATACGTACGTGCACGCCCTGAAAGGGGTGAGCCTGAGCTTCCGCAAGAAGGAGTTCGTTTCGATACTCGGCCATTCCGGGTGCGGCAAAACGACGCTTTTGAATATCATCGGCGGACTCGACCACTACACGTCGGGCGACCTCGTGATCAAAGGCGTCTCCACGAAAAATTTTAAAGACGCCGATTGGGACGCGTACCGCAATCACAGCATCGGCTTCGTGTTTCAGTCGTACAATCTCATTCCGCACCAGACGGTGCTTGGGAACGTGGAACTCGCCCTCACCCTTTCGGGCGTTTCGCCGCAGGAGAGGAAAGAGCGGGCGACGCACGCCCTCGAGCGTGTGGGCTTGGGAAACGAACTGAACAAAAAGCCGAATCAGCTTTCGGGCGGGCAGATGCAGCGCGTCGCCATTGCGCGAGCCCTCGTCAACAATCCGGAGATCCTGCTTGCGGACGAGCCGACCGGCGCGCTCGATACCGAAACGAGCGTGCAGATCATGGAGCTGATCAAGGAGATCGCGGGGGAGCGGCTGGTGATCATGGTTACGCACAATCCCGATCTCGCACGGCAGTACTCTTCGAGGATCGTCGAACTGAAGGACGGGGAAATCGTGGGGGATTCCGACCCGTTCGTGCCCGAGGCGGAAAATTTCGGGGCAGAGGCGGAAGCGGACGCGAATGCCGAGGGCGCGGCGGAGGAGCAGGCGCCGCAGAAAAAGCGCAGGGAGAAAAAGAAGACCAGCATGTCTTTTTGGACGGCGTTCTGCCTTTCCGGGCGCAATTTACTTACCAAAAAGGCGCGGACGATCGTAACTTCCGTGGCCGGGAGCATCGGCATCATCAGCGTATGTTTGGTGTTGGCGCTTTCCAACGGCTTTTCCAATTACATAACGCGCATGGAAGAGGATATGCTTTCCTATTATCCTCTGCAGATCAGCGAGACCGCTCTCGACGTTACGGCGATCATGTCCGGACTGAATTCTTCCAGCGATATGCCCGATCTGGACGAACTGGACAATAAAGTTTATGTAAATTCGTTCCTTACGCAGATCGCGCAGGGGATGACCGTTTCCAACGATATCAACCAAAGCGGGTACCTCGATTACTTATACGGCATGAATGAAGAGTGGTACTACGCCATTCAGGAGAGCACGGGCGCCCTGCTTACGGATAATCTGTTTACGACCGTAACGACCGGGCGGGCGGACGATGCGAGCGACCCCGTAACGACGCAGGTCATGTCTTTATCCTCGTTGAAGCAATATTTTATCAATGTGCTTTCCGAACAGGAAGAACAGTATGCTCAACTCGCGTATCTGGTCGACTATCTGGGAGACGTCGTCAGCGTGATGCCCGGCACTTCCGATTTCGATGCGGATAACGGCCGCTATTCCGAATACGTCCTTTCGCAGTACGACATCGTGAACGAGGGCGGGTATTTCCCCACGCAGGAGAATGAGGCGGTGCTCGTGATCGGCGATAACAACGATCTGACCGACCTTTTGCTCGCTCAGCTCGGCTACATCGATCAGGATACCTTTTTGGGACTGTTCGAACTGGGCGGCGGCGATACGGGCGATTACGACAGCTCCGCCAATACGGACGAAGGATATCTTTGGTATTCGTTCGACGAAATGACGGGAAAAGAGTATACTTTGTATTTTAATGACGAGGTATATACCAAAAACGAAAATTATAATCTTGCGACGGCGGGAACGGAATACGCGTTCAACTACGAGGGAAACCGCGGCGTATGGACGGGCAGCGAACTCGACGCGACGCAGGAGCAGGGCGTTCAGGTCAAGATAACGGCCGTGTTGCGGCTGAAAGACGGGCTGACGTACGGCTGCCTTTCCGACGGGCTCAACCTTACCCAGCAGCTCATCGACAACTATATTCAGAAGAATATGCAGTCGCAGATCGTGCAGTGGATGAATACGGCAATAACTTTGTCGGATCCGACGAGCTATGCGTCAGGCGGAAAAATCGAGCTTGGCAACTCGACATATTATATCTGTCCGTCCCAGCATATTTACGATAACTATTCGTCTTATTACGGCAGAAATTCGGAACTGCCAGCGCCGTTCTCAAATTTCTATCTGACGACCGGGCAGGGGAACGAAACGGTCGTGCGGGCGATCGGCGGAAACGATACCCCCAATACGGTCTATATTTATCCTCGGGATTTTACCACGAAGGATGAGATCACTTCGTACCTCGACGCGTGGAACGACCGCGCGCAGGCGGAGCGGGACGCCTATTTTGCCGAACACGGAACGACGGACGGTTACGGCGGTCCCATGGAAATTCAGTACACGGATACGGTCGGGCTTTTGATGGGGATCGTGCAGACGATGCTCGACGCGGTAACGTACGTGCTGATCGCCTTTACCGGCATTTCGCTGATCGTTTCTACCGTAATGATCGGGGTCATTACGTACGTATCCGTTGTGGAGCGGACGAAGGAGATCGGCGTTCTGCGCGCGATCGGCGCGCGGAAGAAGGATATCAAGCGCGTATTCAACGCCGAAACCTTTATCATCGGCCTGATTTCCGGCCTGATCGGCGTGGCCGTCGCTTATATCCTGCAGGTGGTCATCAACCTGATCCTCACGCCGCTTACGGGCATTGCGGGGCTGGCGGCTCTGCCTGTCCTTGCCGCCGTGATCATGATCGTGATCAGCGTGGCGCTGACCCTCATTTCGGGGCTGATACCCGCTTCGGCGGCGGCAAAGCGCGACCCTGTCGTGGCGCTGCGGACGGAATAGGAGAAAAGATGCAAAAAAATGTCGGCAAGGCTTGGCTTTCGCCGAGGGGATACCCTATAATAGAATTGCCGAATGCGGCCGGTGCGGATCTCGCGCCGGCCGTTCTTTTACGCAAATTTACAGGGGAGGATTACAATGATCTATTTTGCAAACGCATCGGGCGCGGTCGTACACTGCGTGCCCGAGCGCGTGTTTCAGGGCGCTTCGGAAGGGAATAAAATATTCCTCGTCGCGCCCTTTGCGCCGAACGAATCGGTATCCGCCGTCTTTCGGCTGCCGAGCGGCGAGAGTACGCGGCCGTATCTCCTTACATATGAAGGGAAGATCGCGGGCGATGCCGCCGAGGCGGGCGGCTTGTGCGGCTGGAGCGCCGACCTTCCTGCGGCGGTAACGGCGGATTACGGGACGGTAACGGCGCAGTTCGTGTGCGCGGAGAGCGGCGTCGTTACGTCGGCGGTTATGTTTACGGTGGAGCGCGGCGTGCGCGGCGAACTTCCCGCGGCGCCTTCGGAAGACGCGTATGCGGAGATAACGGCGGCGATCTCCGCCCTTGCGGCGGACGTGATGAACGGGTATTATGCGGCGCGCGCGGCGTATGCATGGAGAGATACGGCGGTTTACGGGGCGAATGAACTCGTATTTTATGCCGAAGACGGAAAGCGCGGCGTGTTTTTGCGCTCTCTGCAATCGAACAACGGCGAACCGCCCTTTACGGCGGAAGGCGCGCTGAACGCAGCGTACTGGGCGGAGGCGGCGGACTTCGACGGCATCTATGCCGCCTCTTTGGAGGCCGCCGCGGATGCGGCGGCGGCACAGGCTTCCGCCGAACAGGCGCAGGATTCGGCTGTTTCTGCGCAGACGCTGGCGGGACAGGCGGCCGCGAGCGCACAGACGGCATCGGCGCAGGCACAGGCTTCCGCCGCGAGCGCGGACGCCGCTTCGCAAAGCAGTGCGGCTGCCGCGGCATCGGCGCAGCAGGCGCAGGAGGCGCTGGAGGATATCACGGAGATCGCGGGCGGGGAATACGCGCTGCAGTCCGATCTGCAAAAGCTGATCGACGGAACGCAGAAAGCGGGCGCCGCGCTGGTCGCGGATTCGGCGGTGAATGCGGAATACGCCGCCGGCGCCGATGCCGCGCAGAACGCCGCAAACGTTACGGGGAGCATCGGGGGAAAGGCGATCTCTTCCATTTTCGAATCGGACGGGGTTACGGCAAAGGCGGCCGCAAAAGCGGCGGGAGACGGGAGCGGGAACAATATCGCGGCGACGTATGTCAAAAAAACTGACCTCATCGACCTCGTTTACCCGATCGGCGTCATCGTCGAAAACTATGCGGACGACCGAAGCCCCGCGCAGTATATCGGCGGGAGCTGGGCGCAGATCACCGACGATCGGTTTTTGATCAATACGGGCGGGGCGTACTCGCTGGGGGCTACGGGCGGCGAGGCGGCGCATGCGCTGACGGCGAACGAGATGCCGGCGCATACGCATACCGTGCCGGTTACTACGTCGAATACGGCTTCGGGCAACAGCCCGAATTACCCGTTTTTGCACCATGCGGACAGCGGCGTCTACAATACGGAATCGAGCAGTGCGGGCGGGGGAGCCGCGCACAACAATTTGCCCCCGTTCAGGGCTGTATCAAGATGGAGGAGGATCGCGGGATGATGAGAATATTCGATCAGACTAAGACAACGCAATTGGAGGCGCCCGATCTCACGCGCGGATATCTGCAGAGAGACAGGCGGCTCGCCGCGCATCACGAGGCGCAGGAAGAGACTGTACAGCAGTCGCATTACGAGCTTTTGCGCGAATTCGGGAACGGCGGGAAGGAGTACCGCGAGGTGATCGACGTCCCGTACAGGGCGGCGCGGGAGGCGTGGGACGAATACGAGGAGATTTGGGTTTACATTCCGTATACGGAGGAAGAGGCTGCAAAGATCGCGGCGGACGCCCTGCGCGGGCGGAGAGAGGCGGAGTGCTTCCCCGTCGTGAACCGCGGACAGCTTTGGTACGACAAACTTTCGCAGGAGCAGAGGGCGGAGCTCTCCGCCTGGTACGAGGCGTGGCTGAACGCGCCGCAGAGCGGCGCTGCGCCCGAGGCGCTTCCTTGGATCGATTCGGTAAAATGAAAGGCGAATGCATAGAGGGTTTGCTTTTTTCGGCAAAACGTGCTATGATAGCGGCATGAATAAAATCGATTACAACAAGATCATGCTTCAAGAGGCGGGCGGCGCGCAGGGGGAAAAGCTGCTGCTGCACAGCTGCTGCGGCCCCTGCTCTTCGCGCTGTCTGGAAACGCTGAAAGAATACTTTTCTCTGACCGTTTACTACTATAATCCCAACATAACGCAGCGGGAGGAATACGATAAGAGGAAGAGCGAACAGCTTCGGCTGCTGCGCGAAACGGGCTGGGCGGACTTTCTGGAATGCGGTTACGAACCGCGCGAGTTTTTTGCCGCCGCGCGCGGACTGGAAAGCGAGCCGGAAGGAGGCGCGCGCTGTTACGAATGTTACAAGCTGCGCCTGGAAAGTACGGCGCGTGCGGCGCGGGAAAACGGATTCGGATGGTTTTGCTCGACTCTGTCGGTCAGCCCGCACAAAAATGCGGCGTGGCTGAACGAGATCGGGGAAAAACTCGCGGAAAAATACGGCGTGCGCTGGCTGCACAACGATTTCAAAAAGCAGAACGGGTACCTTCGTTCTGTACAGCTTGCCGACGAATACGGGCTGTACCGCCAAAAATACTGCGGATGCGTCTTTTCGGATTGGACGAAAGGGGGCGGCGCGGGCGAAACGGAAAGGTAGGAAAGGGGCACTCTTCACGGGATTTTTTGGAAGGCATCACGGCGGTGCCCTATCGTATACATAAACGGCCGCTATAATTGTTCAAAAAATGTACGGCTTGCCTGTGCCGTTACGGAAAGTACGGCGTACCGCGCCGGCGAAAAGAACGAACTATAAAAAGCCCGCCGCTTCGGCAAACGAAGCGGCGGGCTTTTTCGGCTAATTCGGCGGGATATCGGAAATGCGGAAAATTCGTCCGGGATATGACGGGATAATGTGCGCGCGAACGAAAGAAATTGTGCGTTTTTGCCGATTTTCCTTGAAAAAATACGCAAGATATGGTATAATCATTCCTATAAGACGTTTAAAATTGGGCGATATCTGCGCATGCGGCGCGGAGAATGCCCGATCGTACGGAGGAAGCTATGGCGGGAAAAAATTACAGCGCCGAGGACATCAAGATCCTGGAAGGATTGGACGCGGTGCGCCTGCGCCCCGGTATGTATATCGGGTCGACGGGCGTAAAGGGACTGCATCATATCCTTTGGGAGATCGTCGACAATGCGATCGACGAGGCGTCGAACGGGTTCGCGACCCGCATCGAGGTGATTCTGCATAAAGACGGCAGCGCTTCGGTGGAGGACAACGGGCGCGGCATCCCCACGGATATCCATCCCAAAACGGGGGTTTCGGGCGTGGAGGTCGTGTTTACGCAGCTGCATGCGGGCGGCAAGTTCGACGAGCACAATTATTCCTTCTCGGGAGGATTGCACGGCGTGGGCGCGTCGGTTACCAACGCGCTTTCGGAATGGCTGAAGGTGGAAGTATACCGCGGAACGGTGTTCAAGATGTCCTTCCATTCCTATTACGACGAAAAAGCGGAGAAATACATGTGCGGCGTGCCCTGCGAACACCTGACGGACACGAAGCAGAAGACGGACAAGACGGGCACTTATATCTGCTTCAAGCCGGACGCCGAAGTGTTCGATACGGTGAATTTCAATTTCGAAACGGTTTCCAAGCGCCTGAAAGAGCTCGCCTTTTTGAATAAAGGGCTGGAGATCAATCTGATCGACGAGCGCGTGGGGGAAGATAAAAAGCCGATCGCCGTGAATTATAAATTCGACGGCGGCCTGCACGATTTTGCCATGTACCTCAACGAGGGAAAGACGCCGCTGTACGAAAATCCCATCGGATATAAAACGGAAAAGGACGGCATTCTCATCGAATTCGCCATTCAGCATACGTCCGACTTTACGGAGAGCCTCTTTTCCTTTGTGAACAATATCCCCACGCCGGAAGGCGGATTTCATGAAACGGGATTCCGCACAGGGCTCACCAAGAGCCTGAACGACATTGCGCGCAGCACAGGCGCGCTCAAAGACAAGGACGCGAACCTTCTGGGCGAGGACTTCCGCGAGGGACTGACGGCGATCCTCTCCATCAAGATGAAGAACGTACAGTTCGAGGGGCAGACGAAGACCAGGCTTGGAAATGCAGAGGCGCGCCAGCCGGTGGAAACGGCTACGGTCGAAGGGATCGCGCAGCTGTTCAAGGACCCGAAGCTCAAGCTCACCTTCGACGAGATCGTGAAAAAAGCGCAGTCGGCGGCGCGCGTGCGCATCGCGGCGCGGCAGGCGAAGGAAGTGGCGCGTGCGAAAAACAGCATCGACAACCTGACATTGGTCGGAAAACTCGCCGCCTGCACGGGCAAGAAACCCGAATTGAACGAATTGTTTATCGTGGAAGGGGATTCCGCGGGCGGAACGGCGAAGCAGGCGCGCATACGCCAGACGCAGGCCATCCTGCCGCTGCGCGGCAAGCCGCTGAACGTGGAAAAGAAGCGCATCGACCAAGTGCTGGCCAACGAGGAAATACGCACCATCATCAGCGCTTTGGGCGCGGGATACGGCGGCGACTTTACGATGGACGACCTGAAATACCACAAAGTCATCATCCTTTCCGATGCCGACCAGGACGGCATGCATATCCGCTGCATCCTGCTCACTTTCTTTTTCCGCTATATGCGCGAACTTATCAATAACGGCAACGTGTACATCGGCATGCCGCCGCTGTATAAAGTGTACAAAAAGGATATCGTCGAATATGCCTACGACGACGAGGAATTGCAGAAAAAAATCGAGATCGTGGGCAAGGGATACCAGATCCAGCGCTATAAGGGGCTGGGGGAGATGAGTGCGGAACAGCTTTGGGAAACGACGATGGATCCCGCCCGCCGCAACCTGATACGCGTGAACATCGAAGACGCGGCGGAGGCGGAGCAGATGGTTACCGCGCTGATGGGCGACCGCGTGGAGGCGCGCAAGGAATTCTTGGCGCAGAACGCGAACTTCAATAAGGTCGATACCTTCATCGACCGAGTGAATATCTGACGCGGAGGAAGGTATGGCAAGACGAAAGAAAAACGAGAACAAGAACGAACTTCCCGCGCAGGAGGAAAACCAAGGCGAGGTGTTTTTGACGCCGCTGGAAGAGGTTTTGCCCAATTCCATGCTGCCGTATGCGGAATACGTCATTTTAGACCGCGCCCTGCCGCGCGTGGAGGACGGATTGAAACCCGTGCAGAGGCGTATCCTGTACACGATGTACGATATGGGACTTACCCCCGATAAGCCGCATAAAAAGAGCGCGCGTATCGTCGGCGAATGCATGGGTAAATACCATCCGCACGGCGATTCTTCCGTTTATGACGCGATGGTGCGCATGGCGCAGGACTTCAACATGCGCATGACGCTCGTAAACGGGCACGGAAACTTCGGTTCCGTCGACGGCGATCCCGCCGCGGCGATGCGCTATACCGAGGCGCGTTTGGAACCGCTCGCGCTCGAACTGCTGCGCGATATCGAAAAGGATACCGTCCGCTTTACCCTCAACTTCGACGACAGTCTGAAAGAGCCGGAAACGCTGCCGGGGCGGTTCCCCAACCTGTTGGTGAACGGCGCTTCGGGCATTGCGGTCGGCCTGGCCACGAATATTCCGCCGCACAATCTCGGCGAAGTGATCGACGGCGTCGTCGCCTATATCGACAACCCGAAGATCAAGCTGTTCGAGATGATGAAATACATCAAGGCGCCGGATTTTCCTACGGGCGGGTACATTGTCGCGAACGAACTCGTGCAGGCGTACGAGACGGGGCGCGGAAAGATCATTATGCGCGCCAAGGTGAACGTGGAGGAGGGCGACAACGACAAAAAGCTGATCGTTATCACGGAACTCCCGTACCAGGTGAACAAGGCCAAACTTCTGACCAAGATCGCCGACCTGCGCGAAGAGAAAAAGGATATCCTCGGCGGCATTTCCGAAATTACCGACGAATCCGACCGCAACGGGATGCGGGCGGTGGTCAAGGTCAAAAAAGACGCGGACGTCGACAAGATTTTGAGCGCCTTATATAAATATACCGACCTCGAATGCACGTTCGGGATCAATATGGTCGCGATTGCGGACGGAAAACCGCAGCAGCTCGGCCTTTTGGACATCATCAAGCATTACGTCGTATACCAGCGCGAAGTGGTTTTGCGCCGCACAAAGTTCGACCTGGCGCAGGCGAAAGAGCGGTGCCATATTTTGGAAGGGCTGATCATCGCCGTGCGCAACATCGATGAGGTCATTCAGATCATCAAGACGAGCGAGAGCGTTCCCGCGGCGCGGCAGAGACTGCGCGAGCGGTTCGAGCTTTCGGAGCGGCAGGCGCAGGCGATCCTCGACCTTCGGCTGGCGCGGCTGACGAAGCTGGAGATTTATAAACTCGAACAGGAACTGGAAGAACTGAAAAAGCTCATTGCCAGACTGACCGCCATCGTCGAGAGCAAAAAACTGCAGATGGATGTGGTAAAAGAGGAACTCAAGGAGCTGAAAAAGCAGTATAAATCGGAGAGAAAGAGTTCGCTCGTGTTCGACGTCGCGGATATCAAAGTCGAGAAATTCGACGACGTCCGGCCCGCAGAGAAATGCGTGCTGTGCTATACGGCGGACGACAAGATCAAAGTCGTTACCGAAAAGAATTTCAATATGTCCGATAAGAATCTGGGCGAACGCTCGGCTTTATCGGACGTGCTGAAACTGCAGATCCATACGTCCACGGATAGAATTATATATTCGTTTACGAACATGGGCAACTGCTATAAGATCGATTTTGAGGGGATCGAACCCGGAAAGCTGAAGGACAGGGGGATGAAATATGCCGAACTCTGCCCCGACGCGCAGGAAGGAGAAAAGCCGATCGCGTTTTACGAAGTGGGCGAAAAGATGCCGAAGGGATGCCTGCTGTTCTATTCGAAACTCGGCTATGTGAAAAAGAGCGACTGGAAAGAATACAATATTTTGAAATATGCCTTCCAGGCGGTAAAGGTGAACGAGGGAGACGAGATCATCGGGATCGAGACGGACGACCCCGAACCGACTACGACGCTGTTCTTTGTAACGGCGGGGGGCATGTGCTTGAATGCGTATAAGAACGATATCCCGACGCAGGGCAGGATCTCTGCCGGCGTGCGCGGCGTAGCGCTTTCGGAAGGGGATTACGTCGTATATGCCGGGCAGATCGACGGCGAAGGGGAGATCATCGTCGCGACGGACGGCAATACCATCAAAAAAGTGATCGCTTCGCAGATCGACCCGATGGCGCGGTACAGAAAGGGCGTCAAGATCGTCGATTTGGGCAAGGGGCGGAAGGTCGCGTATGCGGATTACGTTACCGAGCCGTACAAATTTGCCGTACAGATGGACGACGGGTCGCTCGTGCAGGCGGATACCGAAGAGGATATCACCATCGAAGACCGCACCACAAAGGGCAAAAACATCAAGCTGAAAAAGGGCTGCAAGGCCGTCGGTTTCTGGTCGATGAAGTATATAAAGAGCTAAAAGGTTCTCAAAATTTGTTTTAAGCTGATAAAACAAATTTTCGAGAGTTGGAGGAAAACCCCAACGAAAAAAGGTGTACCAAAACGGTACGCCTTTTTTGTGTTCGGAGTTTTCCTCTGCGGCGCGCTTCTTCGGGGCACGCCATAAAATGTGTGCCGCATTCACCTTTCCTGCATAAGCCCTTCGGCAAATCGGGGGAAAAAGTAAAAAGCGTGGTTTTTACTTTTTCGAGTGATAAAATGTAAAACCGCAAAATCACGGAAAATCGCGTTGTAGTGAGATTATCGTGAATCTGCTTTCAGCTGCCCGAAGGGGCGGCTTTTTTGTTGTATAATGAAAACCCGCGGATAGTCCGCGGGTTTAAGAAAGGCTTTGCCGATGAACAAAAAAGAGCAGAAGAGAAGGCAAAAAAGAAGAAAAAAGCAAGGATAACAGAAAAGTAAGCAGAAAAGCAGAAATAAGCGGCAACAATAGAAGAGGGGCGAAGCCATGGGCAAAGAAAGATAAGCACAGGAAAGGCCCGTTTGCGGGCAGCAAATAACAGTCGCATGACTGCCGGGTCGTCATAAGCGCGGCTGGCGCGCTGCCGGCAGTATTGGGGCGAACCGCCCGAAAATGAAATACCCCGCGTTTCTACGCGGGGATTTTTATTACGACAAAAAGAGGACGGCGCTCTTACGCTTATAAAAAAAGAGCGGCGAAAAAGCCGGTTGCAGGCGGAATGTATTTTGCGGAAGGCGCGGCATTGCGGCAAGGCATGCCTTCCGCCCTTCACTCTGACTTTGCAGGAGTGAAGCGGGGCGGAAAGAGCGGGTGATTCCGCAGAAAAGACGGGATGGGAACGGCTCCTTTTCGGGACAGGTATAATTTGAAACAGAGACGAATATAGATAAAAAACGAGAGTTGCGAAAGTGAAAGAATATAAAGAGGCAAAAGCGCCGAAATCAGCGTTTTTTCGGCAAAAACAGTCAAATTTTTTGCGCCGCGAAGCGGTATAATCGGGAGGAAAAATGAAGATACACGCGTTTCGTTTGGGAAAAGCGGTTCTTGCCGCAGGAATGGCCGCGCTTGTGCTCGCGCTTTCGCTGACGCTGCATTTTACCGGAGCGTACGCCGTCTATACGGGGGGAACGGTGCGCAAGCTGCCCGTTTACAGCGTGGAGAGAGAGGATAAAAAGATCGCCATCTCGTTCGATTGCGCCTGGGGGACGGAACACACCGACGCGATTTTGGAGGCGGCGGCGCGGGCGGATGTGCGCGTAACTTTCTTTATGGTGGAATTCTGGGCGGAAAAGTACCCGGAATATGTGAAGAAAATCGACGAGGCGGGGCACGAGATCGGCACGCACAGCGCGACGCATTCGTACATGTCGAAACTCGGCGCCGACCAGATACGGGAAGAACTCCGCACTTCTTCGGAAGCGATCGAATCCGTTACGGGGAAAGAGGTGGAATTGTTCCGCGCTCCGTACGGGGATTATGACGACCTCTTGATCCAGACGGCGGCGGAAGAGGGATATTATACGATACAATGGGACGTTGACAGCCTCGATTGGAAGGACCTTTCGGCGACGGATATCGCCATGCGCATCATCAGCCGCGTACAGAGCGGGAGCATCATTCTTTGCCACAATAACGGGCTGCATACGGCGGAGGCCCTGCCGATCATATTCGATACGCTGAAGAACAGCGGGTATGAATTTGTTCCGATCGGGGAGCTGATCTACCGCGAAAATTACACGATCGACGCGAGCGGAAGACAGCACGCCGCGATCCGATAAAATTTTTTAAGAACTTTTTTTGGAGGATGGTTTTTTATGAACGGCATCGAGAAAAACAACAAAGTTTTTATCATGGGCGAGATCGTCAGCGAGGCGGCCTTTTCGCATGAGGTGTACGGAGAAGGGTTTTACGAGCTGAAAGTGAAGGTGATGCGCCTTTCGGGACAGGCGGACATACTGCCCGTAACCGTTTCGGAACGGCTGATCTCCGAACGGGAACTGAAGGTCGGCTCGACCCTGTGCGCGTTGGGGCAGTTCCGCTCGTACAATAAGATCGAGAACGGAAAATCGCGGCTGATGCTGACGGTGTTTGTGCGTGAACCCGTGGACGCGCCGCCGGCAAAAAATCCGAACAGCATCGTTTTGAGCGGGTATATCTGCAAGCCGCCCGTGTACCGTACGACGCCGTTCAACCGCGAAATAGCCGATCTTCTCGTCGCCGTGAACAGGGCGTACAATAAATCCGACTACATTCCCTGCATCGCTTGGGGAAGAAACGCGCGGTTTGTGAAGAATTTGCAGGTGGGGGATAAGATCGCCCTTTCCGGGAGGATACAGAGCCGCGAATATCAAAAGAAGATCAGCGAATACGAAGTGAAGACGATGACCGCTTACGAAGTTTCCATTTCCAAACTTGCCGCTTTCGACAGCGCGGAAGACTTCGACCTCGACCGCGAATTTTCGCTCTACACGGGGGCGGAAAAAGCGTACGGGCAAGGGGATTTCGAGTAAAGCCGCGATCGCTTGAATAAAACGGATAAGGAGGCCGGATGTAACTTCGGCCTCCTCGTTTTGAAACATGCGGGCGCGTAAATCGAAGGCGCCCTCTTTGCATGGCGGGACGGAGCTTGTTAAGACAGAAGCGCCCCATCGGGTTGACCGATGGGGCGCTTTTCGATGCGGTGAATCAGGACCGTTTCGTTTATGGGGAGGGCGGCAAAGAAATGCGGCGCGGCGGGAACGGAAAAGGCGCTCCCTGCGCGCGGGTCATTGCAAGGTCGGCTGTTTGCGGAAGATGAGGTAGCAGACGCTGCACAATACCGCGGCGGTAACGAGGGTAACGGCCACGAGGACGGCGACTACCGAGCCGCTTGCACTGTAGAGGCTGCTCTCTTCAATGTATCCGGAGTAGACAACGCCCGACTCGTCGGTATATTCGGCGTAGATCATGCCGTTTTCGTCCGCCTCTCCGTAAACCTTGAGCTGTTCGCGGGAAGAAAGGGTGAGCGGCTGGCCGTCGGACGCGTACAAAGTAACGCTTGCACCTTTGCGCAGGTTGCGGAATTCAAAATTCGCCGAAACGGTCGAGGAGGGATCGTACGAGAGCACATAGTTCGCGGGGACAAATCCGTATGTCCCGCGTTCGGTGCGGACAAAACAATAGTCGGCATCCAGGCCGAACCGCTGCGAATCGTCCGCCGCGCAGCGCAGGGTGAACAGGACCGTAACGGCTTCGTTTTTCGCCAGCCGTTCGGAGACGGAAACCTTTTCCTCCGTTTCGAGGGGATTATCGGGATTGTTCCGTTCGGTCAGCAGCGACATCGCGGGGAAGCGGTAGAGGCCGACTTCGTTCGTCGTATAGCCGACGTATCCCGTATCGTCGTACGCTTCGGAAAGGACCGTGAGTTCGCTTTCATCGCCGAGAACGAGGGCGAGCGTATAGTCGCGCAGGGTTGCGGTGAACTGCCTGCCGTCCGCTTCAAAAATATATTCGGGGTCGTATTCGAAAAAGGCGACCACGCTCCCGCCTCCGTCCGGAAGTTCGCAGACGAGGATGCCGACGCGCGCTTCTCCGAGAGGAGAATAGTCCGAATAAGAAACCGTTTGCGCGTTTTCCGCAAGGTTTTCCGCATCCAGCGAAAGGAGAACGGAACCTGCGGGGACGGTAACCAGCATTCCCCGCGCGGCCGATTCTTCCGTGTCGCCGTTTATTGCCTCATAGAGGCCGTCGGCGGATATGTTTTTGAGAGATCTCGGCGCGTTTGTTCCAAGGCCGAGTTTTACGATAAAGCCGTCCGATAGGAGATGGATCGCCCCGTTTTCCTGTTCGAAGGTGAATGCGAGGGCGGTTTTTTCCGTTCCGTTGAACACCGCTTCGCCGAGGTCGAGCATTACGGTAACGGGGGAGAGATCCGCGTCGCCGTAGCAGACGGAGTTTTCCGTCAAAACGTATACGAGGCCCGAATAATCGATGAAGATGTCATGCGCGTCGGCGCTGAACTGTGCGATGCGCTCGGAAGAAGCGGCCGTGGAAGACAGGAACTCGTCCCGCGAATAGCGATTGACCTGACCGTTTGCGGTGAGGACGTATAAATTGCCGTAAATATCGGCCGCGAGGTTTTCCGGCGAGGTGATGTTGGGCGTGCCGTGCTGTACAGAGAGGTCGGCACAGTCGATTTCATAGGTATCGCGCCCGTTGGCAGAGACGAGATAGAATTTTCCGAAAGAGTAAGCTGCGCCGGAAATTGCTCCGTCCAGCGAAAAACTTTCGGTATACGTTCCGCCTTCATACCCGTAAAGATAGGCGACGGAACCGGCCACGGCGAGGAAGTGCGTTTCGCCCGCGCAGACCAGATCGGCGGGGTATTGCGAGGCGTACACGGTAAATGTGCCGTCGTAAACGGTGATGCGGCTGTTGCCCGTGTCCGCGATCACCACTTTGTCTGCGTAAGAGGAGATGTCTTGCGCGGCGTCGAGGCGGTTGGTGTATTCCGAATACTTGCCGATCATATATTCCGTGAACGAATCGGCAGTGAGGTCGTATTGGCGCACCCGGTCGTTTTCGATCGCATAGATCATGCCGTCGAACAGTTTTACGACGGAAAATTCGCCGATGACGGTCGTTTCGTCGTTGATGTACATATTGCCCGCGCCGATATATACGATCTGCCTTTCATTGTTTGCGGTTATCGCGAAATTGTCTACGTCGTTGAGAGAAAGGCTGTATTGCTGCAAAAATTCGGTGGGCGTGCAGGTATAGATCTGTTTGCGGTTGGCCAGGTATACCGTGCCGCCGTATTCGGAAAAGGTGGAGGAATTGCCTGCCAGGTTGCTTTGCAGGGCCTCGCTCGGCGTGGGGATCGTGAATCCGCCGTCGGTTTCTTCGATCGTGGATACATAGACGTCCGAATAGGTATCGTTGGCTTGGGTGTAATAGATATAGCTGCCGCTCACGATCATTGAATAGGGGCGGATTTCCGTATCTACATTTCCCGTCTGTGAGGGGTCGCCGCAGTCGAGCCAGGAAATGGTGCCGATCGCGCTGAAGAAGAAGAGATAGGTCGACCCGTCTTCCGCATTGTAAAAGTTCAGCCCGGATATGGCGTTCGCATTGGTGTGCGAATAGCGCACATATCGGGGTTCGCCGCCATCTCTTTGCAGAATATAGATGGAAGAATTGTTCCCGGAAACGGACTGATCGGCGATCGCTACATACTTTTCGCAGATCGCGAGATCGGAGGGGTTTTCCAATTCGAGGTATTGTTCATAGGCAGTAAAGGACTGCGATGAATTTTCGGGAGAATATTCGCCGGGCATGAACAGTTCGTATTCCGTTTGATTCGCGGAACCGGCCCCGCCCTCTTCTTCCGCATGGACGGCGACGGCGCCGCATGCTGCGGCCGCCAGTCCGATGATCAGTATAAACAGCAGAATCTTTTTCATTCGTTTCCCCGCGGACCCTTCGAAGGCCCTTTTCTCGCGCGTGCGCGCGGCGCGCATTCAATAATATAGAGCTATTATAACATATAATCTGCCGTTTGTCGACAGATTTTTTGTATTTGCGCGGAGCAGTTCGCTTTCATTTTTATTTGGGAAATTTTGGAAACAGGCAATCGCATGCCTGTTTTTTATTGTATAATGCAGAAAAATACGAACATATGTTCGTATTTTTCTGTCAGCTATGCTGTCAATCTGCAAAAAACCGTGCGATAATGGATTTGCGGACGGCGCGGAAAGGGGCGCGGACGCAGGCAGGAAAGGAGGAGGCGGAGTGAAAGATTATCAGATCGTATCATTGCTGTTATACCCGAAACTCGAACGGCTGAACGAGGATATCGGAAAAATCGTAGAGGCAAAGGCGCAGGCCTCGTACACGGGTAAGGAGAGCGCGGAGAGCTGTGTGCAGAAAATACTCGATTATCTGTACGTCCGCGATTGTTTCGCGGTTTTGAAGGAGGGGCTGGACAAAATTCTGGAGGGGCTCAGCCGCGAAGAAAAATATCTTCTCGAATACAAATATTTCCGCAGGACGGGCGTTTTGCAAGGGGAGTTTGCAGATATGCGCATGGATTGCGTGCAGAGGACGTATTTTCGGCGGCAGAAACGGCTGGAAGGAAAGCTCGGCTGCCTGTTTTTGCGGGAGGGGATGGACGAAAACTGGTTTGCGAAGGCGTTCGGGTCCGTCCCTTACGTGGCGGCGGCGCTGGAGTGCGTCCGCGAAAAGAAAGTCGGCGGATTTGTAGACAAGCGCACGAAGACCGAGCTGCGCTGTGCGCGGCGGCGGGCTCAGTAAGGGTCTTCCGCGTCGTCGGAAAATGGATCCTTCGCGGCGCTCTTCGAGGGGCGGAACAGGAAATAGATCGCCCCGAGTGCGGCAACGGCGAGCACACAGATGAGCACGATGTTGAGCGCGCTCATGCCCTCGCTCTGCGGCGTCTCTTCGGCGGGCGGCGTTTCCGTTTCGGTGTGTTCCGTATTGAGAGGGTAGTCGAGCGGCGAGCACGCCGAGGCGGGCACATAGCCGAAATCGCCCTCCAAATCGACGTAATAGTAGGTGGAGGAACCGTACGAAAAGGTGCCGTAAAAGGCCGCGGTCAGGACGTATTCCGTCAGAAAATCGTCGGGCAGGCCCGTTCCCGTTTCCGTTCGGAAAGTAACGTCGACCGCGTAAACGAGAAAGGGGGTCTCCGGTATGTAATCGACGGGGGTTATCTGCGATTTCAGACAGTAGCCGCGCACCGAACGGCGGCTCTGCGTGGAGGAGAGGTATTCGACGGAGTAATAATCTTCCGTTTCGCCCGTCAGTTTGACGAAGTACGTTTGCGGCAGAACAAACAGTCCGGAATCCGCTTCGGCGCGGCCGTACAGGTAGACGCCGCTCTGTTCGATGCGCGCGTATCCGTAATCGGGCGCGGTTTCCGCCGCGGCCGTGCGGAAGGGGCAAAGCGCGAGCGCGCAGGCGCAGACGAGCGTGAACAGCAGCTTTTTAATCATTGGATTACCTCCTCTTTCCGTGTGAAACCGATTATACTATGGTTTTGTGCGCGAGGAAGGGGAAAAGGAAGGATATTATCACGGATTTTGTCATATGGGTGAAGACGAAATTATCCGCAGGATCGCACAGATCGAGCGGGAGCAGGCGCGCCGCGCGGAAGGGAACGCCCTTTCGCGCTACAATACGGGCAGAAAGAAACATAAAAAACAGATCGCCTTTCATAAGTGCAAAAAGCGCAACCGCTGGATCTTCGGCGGAAACCGAAGCGGCAAGACGGAATGCGGCGCCGTAGAGTGCGTATATATGGCGCGCGGCATACATCCGTACCGAAAAAACAGGCCGAACGTGTTCGGCTGGGTGGTTTCGCTCTCGCAGCAGGTGCAGAGAGACGTGGCGCAGAAGAAGATCTTGCAGTATCTCGCCCCGGAATGGATCGAGGATATCGCGATGACCGTCGGAAAAAAGGGGTCTCCTTCGGGCGTGATCGACCAGATCCGCGTAAAAAATGTGTTCGGCGGCGTTTCGGTGATCGGGTTCAAAAGCTGCGACCAAGGGCGCGAGAAGTTCCAGGGCGCGTCTTTGGATTTCGTGTGGTTCGACGAGGAGCCGCCCAAAGATATCTACGACGAGTGCCGCATGCGCGTGATGGACCGCGCGGGGGATATTTTCGGAACGATGACGCCGCTGAAAGGGCTGACGTTCGTTTTCGACGAGATCTATATGAACCGCGGCAACAACCCCGAAGTGTGGTATGAATTCATGGAATGGGCGGACAATCCGTTTTTGAAAAAGAGCGAAATTCAGCTGTTTGAAAGCTCGCTGGACGAAAAACAGCTGGAAAGCCGCCGCTACGGGAAGTTCTGCGTGAACGAAGGGCTGGTGTATCCGGAATTTGACGAGAGGATCCATGTCATCGCGCCGTTTCCGATCCCGTTTGAATGGCAGGATCAGATTTCCATCGACCCCGGGCTGAACAATCCGCTCTCCGCGCACTGGTACTGTACCGATTACGACGGCAACGTTTACGTCGTTGCGGAACATTATGAGGCGAAGCGGGATATCGATCACCATGCGGAAAGGATCCGCCGGATCAGCGAAGCGCTGGGTTGGCATACCGATTTTAAAGGTCGCCTGTGCGCGCTGATCGATTCGGCGGCGAACCAGAGGACGCTTGCGGGGAGCAAGAGCGTGAGCGAACTGTTTTACGAGCGCGGCATCAACGTGAACGCCAACGTGGATAAAAATCTGTTCGCGGGGATCGCGCGGGTGAAGAGCTATTTGAAGGGCGAAAACGGTAAGCCGCGGCTGTATATTTTTGAGAACTGCGTCAATCTGATCCGCGAATTGAAGGGGTATTTTTGGGGAGAGGGCGACGTGCCGAAAAAGCGCGACGACCACGCGCTGGACGAACTGCGGTATTATCTGATGACGAAACCGCGCGCCGCCTCTGCGGCGACGGCGATGACGGCGGTGCAGAGAGACAAAGAGCGCCTGATCCGCCGGCGGCGGGGAGGGGGCGGAATGTAAGAGAGGTGGCCATTGAACGACGGAGTAAAGGAAGCGCTGCTCAGGCGCGCGCTCGGCTTCGAAACGGACGAGATCGTGGAAGAATACGGGTTCAGCGAGGGCGAAGCGGTGCTTGTAAAGCGCAAAGTAACCAAAAAGACGGTGCCGCCGGATATTCAGGCGGCGAAAGTATTGCTGGAAGAAGCAGAGCCGCTCGGCGGGATGACGGACGAACAGCTCGCGGCGGAAAAGGAGAGATTGCTGCGGCTTTTGCGGGAGGAAACAGAACATGAAAAAAAGTAAGGGAACGCCGCGCCTCGGCGAAAAGTTCGAAGAGCGCTGCGTACGCGAAGTCAGGCAGGCGTTCGAACAGAGGCGGGAGGAGCGCCGCCTGTTGGAGCGGGGCTGGGAATTGAACATGAATTTCCTTGCCGGGAATCAGTATTGCATGATCAACCCGGCGGGGGAACTGGAGGAGGAAGAGCCGCGCTACGCATGGCAGTGCCGGCGGGTATACAACCATATCGCGCCCGCGATCGATACCCGCTGCGCGAAATTGGCGCGCGTCCGACCGAAATTGGCGGTGCGCGCCGCTACGGGCGAGGAGGGGGACATCCGGACGGCGAAACTTTCGTCGCAGGTGCTCTCTTCGGTATGCGAAGAATGCGCGTTCGACGAAGTGATATCCCGCGCGACGGTGTGGAGCGAGACGTGCGGGACCGCCTTTTATAAGGTGCTGTGGGACGCGCGGGGAGGAAAAGTGCTCGGCGGGCTCGGCGGGGCCAAAGAGGGGACGGTGCGCGTCGCGGCCGTGCCGCCGTTCGAGATCTATCCCGAAAACCTCGCCTGCGAACAGGTGGAAGAACAGGGGAGCATCATTCATGCGAAGGCGGTGCCCGTGCGGGAGATCGAAGAGAGGTACGGCGTGCGCGTTGCGGGGACGGACATCTTTGAGTTTTCGCTCGCGCCCTATTCGGCCGCCTCGAATTTTCGCGGCGGGGAAGGGGGAGGCGCGCGCAACGTGCTGAAAAACTGCGCGCTCGTTCTGGAATATTACGAAAAACCGAATGCGGAATTCCCGAACGGAAGGCTGATCGTTACGGCGGGCGACGAGCTCGTGCATTACGGCGATCTGCCCTATCGGAACGGGGAGAACGGGGCGCGAACCTATCCCTTCGTAAAACAGTGCGCGATCGAATTTTCGGGCGCGTTTTTCGGCGGGAGCGTGATCGACCGCATGATCCCCGTGCAGAGGGCGTTCAACGCGGTAAAAAACCGCAAGCATGAGTTTTTAAATCGCCTGACGATGGGCGTCGTCGCCGTGGAAGACGGTTCGGTCGATACCGAAGAGCTGCTCGAAGAGGGGCTCGTTCCCGGCAAAGTGATCGTATACCGGCAGGGGGCAACGCCGCCGAAACTGCTGGGCGCGGACAGCATGCCCTCCGAATTCCATGCGGAAGAGGAGAGGCTGTTGGATGAATTCATACTCGTGAGCGGGGTGAGCGAGATCAGTTCCAATTCGCGCAACCGCACCAACGTTTCGAGCGCGACGGGGCTGCAGCTGCTGATCGATCTGGACGATACCCGCCTTGCCGTTACGGCGGACAGCATCAAGCGCGCGATCAAAAAGACGGGCAAGCACATTTTGCGGCTGATGCGGCAGTTCGCGGGGAACAACCGCCTGATGCGCATGGCGGGGGAAGGGAAAAAGGTGGAGATGTACTACTTTTCGGCGAGCGACGTTTCGTCGGACGACGTGGTGTTCGAAACGGATTCGGAGGATATTTCCTCGCCGTCCAAGAGGCGCTCGCTCATCTACGAGCTGTACAGGACGGGGCTGCTTGCGGGAGAGGACGGGAAGATATCCGACGAGACGCGCGAGCGGGTGCTCGACGCGCTCGGATTCGGCGGCCTGGACAGCGCCCGCGGGCTGTATTCGCTGCACGCGAACAAGGCCGCGGAGGAAAACCTGCGCTTGGCGGCGGAAGCGGTGCCCGTCGACCGTTATGACGACGACGGTGCGCACATTTCCGAACATACGCGCTTTCTGCTGTCCGACGAGTTTCGGGCGGACAAGGGGGCGAAAGAGAGGTTTACGGACCATATCCGGGCGCACGAAGAACAAATGCGGGAAAAAGAGCGGGGATCCGCGGAAAAGCGGGATGCCCGCTGAGCGGGAATGAAGAACGCCTGCGGAAAAGCGGGCGGCTTCACGGAAAAATAAAATTTACGGGAGGAATCAAGTTGGAGAAGGAAAACATGGCGCGGCAGACCGCGGCGCAGGGAGCGGAGGCTCAGACAGGCGAAGGCGCGGCGGCGGATCTCGGAAAATTTAAGAGCGTGGATGCCCTTCTGAACGCGTACAATTCGCTGGAGGCAGAATTTACCCGCCGCAGTCAGCGTCTGCGCGAATTGGAGGGGAGGTTTGCGGGCGAAAACGGAAAGCCGCCCGCAGAGCAGGGGGAGAAGGAGAATCGCGCCGCGGCGCTGACGGCGGAAGACGTGCGGAAGATCGTGCGCGACTGCGTCGGCGAAGGGGCGCCCTACATCATGGCGGAAGGCGGCTCGTTCGCGGCGGCGCCGCGGCCGAAGATCCGTTCTTTGGAAGAAGCGGGCAGGCTCGCCCGCGACCTGTTCCGAAAAAACGTATAGCGTTTGCCGGAAAAACCAAATAAAAAACATCCGGCAGGCAGCCGGAAAATATCGGGAGGATAAATTAAACATATGGTAACGATGACGAGCGCGGACAGCGCTTTGAAAAGTTTGTATCTCGGCGTGGTGGCCGAACAGTTGAATACTGCCGCGAATCCGTTGTTGGCGAAGATCCGCCAATCGACCGCGGACGTTTGGGGCAAAGAAGTGCGCCGTTTGGCGCAATACGGCGTAAACGGCGGCGTGGGCGCCGGCACCGAAGAGGGGGAACTGCCCGCGGCGGCCGGAAACAATTACGAACAGTTCGTAACGACTCTGAAAAATCTGTACGGCACGATCGAAATCAGCGACAAAGCCGTGCGCGCTTCCGAAAACAATGCCGGCGCGTTCGTGAATTTGCTGAACGCGGAGATGGAAGGGCTCATCCGCGCCTCTTCCTTCAATTTCGGGCGCATGCTGTTCGGCGACGGCAGCGGCGTGCTTTGCAAAGTCTCTTCGGTGAGCGGAAACGACGTTACCGTGGATTCGGTGCAGAACGTCATCGAGGGGATGACGGTGGACATCCTCTCGTCGGCGGGAGCCGATATCGCGGGGCTTTCCGCGCGCAGGATCACGGCGGTGGACCGCGACAGCAGTACGATCACCCTTTCGGGCGGCGCGCTTACGGGCGCGGCCGAAGGCTGTCTGGTCTGCGTGCAGGGGTCGTATAATCTCGAATTGACGGGATTGGGCGCGATATTCAAATCGACGGGATCGCTGTACGGCCTCGACCGTTCGACGCACAAGTGGATGATCCCGTATATGAAGGCGAGCGTCGGGAAAATCAGCGAAACGGCCATTCAGACGGCGATCGACCGCCTGGAAGAGACGGCTGGCAGCCGCGTCGATTTTATCGTGTGCAGCTGGGGCGTGAAGAGAGCTCTGCAGAAAGAATTCGCGTCTTCGTTCGTGAAGCCGGACACCGCAGTGCTCGACGGGGGATACAAGGCGATCACGTATAACGGCATTCCGATCGTGGCGGACAGGTTCTGCCCGAAGGGTACCATGTATTTGCTGAATACGGCCGATTTTTGTTTGCATCAATTGTGCGATTGGAAGTGGCTGGAAGGCGACGACGGGCGCGTTCTCAAACAGGTGCCCGGCAAGCCGCTGTATACGGCCACGCTGGTGAAATATGCGGATCTCATTTGCACGCGCCCCTGCGGGCAGGCGATGCTTTCGGGGATCACGGAGGAATAATATGGCGGCCGGACGGCGCCCGTTTGCGCCGTCCGGAAGTACAAACGCGGGGGCGCCGCGCGCGGCGCCCCTTCGGACAGGGAGGGAAAACATGACGGTAAGAGAAATCATGGCCTTGGCGGCCGAGCTGTGCGGGAGGAAGGACCTGGCGGAATTTTTGGAAGGCGGGGCGTGCGCGGATTTTCAGGCCGCGGCGCGGGAGGAAGAGACGCTTCTGCGCTGTTATAACCTTGCGGAAAACGAGATCGCGCTGGATTATCTGCCCATCCGCAGGCAGGAGGAGGCGGTTTCGGACGGAGAGATCGCCTACGCGGAGCTTTCCAAACCGATACTGGAAATTTTTTCGGTGCGGGACGCGGACGGGGAAAAACTGCCGTACCGTGCGGGGGAACAGGGCATCCGCGTGCGGCCCGGAAAGGCGGTCGTCGATTATTCGTACAGGCCGCGCGTCAAGCGGGCGGGGGATGAGCCGGAGGCAAACGGAAGGGCGGACGCGCGCGTGCTTGCGCTGGGAACGGCCTGTGAATTCGCGCTCATGAACGGAATGACGGAGACGGCGGTTTTGCTGGACAAGAGGTACCGGGACGCGCTGGCATGCGCCTGCCGCGAGCGGGGCGGACGTCTGAAATTGCGGAGGTGGGCATGAGATATCGGAAAGAACCTATCCGCGCGAGCGAAGAGGAAAAGACGGTCGTCGTGCCCCTGCGCGAAGAAGAGGACGGGGTCGTTTCGCGCTCTTTCGGATTCGCCTGCCGCGGTACGCTCGCGTGCGGGGGATACGGGGCGGAACGGCTTGCGGGGTTCGAAACGCTCCCGCAGGGGGAAACCGCCGCAGCGATCTACCGCGTCGGGACGGGACAGGCTGCGGCCGTGCTTGCCTGTTGCCGCGGCGGCTCTGTGTATGTGGGCATAAACGGGGGCGGGCTCGCAAAGAGCGCGGTAACCTTTTCGATGCCGCCTGCCGCCGCGCGCGTTTTCGACGGGCAGGAGGGAGTGCTGCTTTCGGACGGAGCCGCCTGCGCCCTTCTGACGGCGGGCGGACTGCAAAAAGAGGAGGATATCCCGCCCTTTTCGGGCGCGGCGTACGCGCACGAAAGGCTTTGGCTCCTGTCCTCGGAGAAAAGCGACCGCCTTCTGTTCAGCGCGCCGGCGGATATCCGGGACTTTTCGGAAAGTCGGGGGACGGGCGGCAGGATCGACCTTCCCGACGCGAAGGGGAAGATCGCCGCGCTGTGCGCGTTCGGCGGCGACCTGTATCTTTTCCGCGAGCGCGGCGTACAGAGATTGCGGGCGCGGGGCGACGAGCGGGACTTTGAAATCACGGATGTCTTCGATTGCTGCGGGATTTACCCGAAAACAGCGGCGGCGGCCCCGTTCGGGATCGCATGGCTCGCGAAAGACGGGCTGTATCGTTTTGACGGAAACCGCTGCGCGCGCGTGCCGCTTCCCTTTCGCTTCGCGGAGGAACAAGCGGGCGCGCAGGCCGTTGCGGCGGAGTTCGGATACGTTCTCTCCGCGCGCATCGCTGCTGAAAAGGGGGAGGCGGACGCCGTATGCGTGTCGGAGGACGGAGAGAGCTGCGTGGTCCTGCCGTTCGGAGGGGAAGGCCTCACCGCCTGTGCGGGCGAAGCGTATTTTGTGCGGCAGGGTGAGCCGGCCGCTCTGCGGAAACGTTTCGTGCGCGGCTGCGCGAGCCGTTGGGCGAGCGTGCCCGTCCGCCCGTTCGGAAAGAGGGCGAGGCTTAGCCGGGTGCGCATATGCGCAGACGGAGCCTTTTGGCTCGAAGTGCGCGCGGACGGTAAAAAGAGGGGCTTTCTGATTACGGGAAATCAAACGGCTGCGGTCAATCTTGCGGGGGAAGAATTTGCCTTCGCCCTGGAATCGGACGGCGCCGGGCGGATCGCCTCAATCGAGGCGGCCTTTACGGCGGGAGGATGATATGACGGAAGAGGAATTGAATAAAGCGGTGGACAAACTGATATCGGAAGCCAACGAAGAGAGCGAGGCGGCGAAAGCGGAGTATGAGGAGGCGTGCCGCAGCATCCGCTTCCGCCTGCTCGAACGCCGCACATATCGGTCGAGCATTCTCGAAAACGCGCTCGACGCGCTCAAGGAGGAATACGACGGCGCCGTGCTGAAGATCCAAAGCGATCTGGACGAAAGCCTGGAAGCGCTGTACGCCGAAGAGGGCGGGGGAGGATCGCCCGGCGAGGGGATCGACCCGGACGATGCGCCCTACGAGGTGGATTATACCCTTCCGATGCGCGACCGCTACGTGGCGGTAAAGAATTACTATCTCGGCATCGAGGACGAGGCGCAGGCGCTTGCCGCCCTGCAGGAAGACGAGATCGCCAAGGACTATCTGGGAACATATTACGACTATTTGCTGCAGCTGTTGTTGATGCTGCAACAATAAAAGAAGGGCCTTTGCAGGGCCCTTTTTTGGAGCGGTTTTCCGAAAACGGGCGGGCCGTCGCGTCCGTTTTGTATCGCGGCGGCTGAGGGGAAGAACGCATGATACCAAAAAAATGGCATAAAATAAAAGCAAAGGCTTTACATCTTTCTTTTTTTATTATATAATAGGTGAAGAAGAATAAGGAGAGCCTTGGGGCGAAAACGCAGGTGAATTACATAGCGAGCGCATTGAAATATCTGTTCCGCAACTTCATATTTATCTTTGTGTTTGCCCTGATCCCTTCGTATTTTTTCGCAATGACGGCCGACATGAAAAACATGGCGGAGATCACCGATAAGATCTTCGCGCTCGATGCGGATTTCACGTTCGGGCAGATCTTTACCTTTCTTTCGCCGATCAACGCCCGCCGCTGGGTGTTTGCGCTCATATGTTTTGCGTCGCTCGCCGTATGCCTGCCCATGCTGCTCGGGTTTATCGAAAAGCACATGCGCATCGGCTCGCGTTCGTTTAAGGGCGTCGCGGGGAGATTCAATCACAATTTTTTGACGACCCTCTCCGTCATGCTCATCTTGCTGGCGGTTTACGAGCTTTGGGCGGTGATCGCCTCGGGCCTGATTTATGCGGAAACTCTGCTTTTAGGGGGGATCGCCTGTTATGCGGTCGCGCTGGCAACTTACCTCGGAATGGTCGCGCTCATGTGTTATTTGGCCTCGATCTTTTTGCTGTGGCTGCCCTGCCTGCAGATCACGGGGTACAATTTCGTGGACGCGCTTTCCTATTGCAACCAGCTGTACGTAAAGAAGAGGGCAAAGCTGTTCCTTGCGGTATTCGTTCCGTGCCTGGCCGGGGTCGTGCTCCAATTTGCCGTGGCAGGGCTGAATCTTGCGGATCATGTGCGCTTTCTTGCCTTTGTGCTGATGGAACTGATCTATCTGTTCCTGATCCTGTATTATTGCATACTCATGTTCGTTTCGTATTTCGATATGGCGGGAGAGGAACGCATGGACCTGAAGAAAAAATTCTGAGCGGGGGATACGGCTTTGATCTTTAAAAATGCGTTCCATTTGCTGATCGACAACTTTAAATTGAATTTCAAGTTTTTGCTCTACAAGATCATCGTGGCGGTCATCACGATCGCGCTCTGCGCCGCGTTCGTCTATCCTACGCTGCACATGATATTCAGCAGCGATGCGTTTAAATCGCTGTTGGAGCTGTTCGGCGATTTCTTTAAAGCGCTGATTTCGGGCGACGTCGAGTTTTTGCGTACGTTTACCGAGAATCTGCAGGAACAGGCTTCGGCGTTTCTCACTTTTTTGCAGGACAAGACGCCGAACGTTGTGTTTTTTGCCGTCGCCCTGGTGCTGATCATGCTGATTTCCCGCTTTTTGGGAGGGATCGGCAACTTTGTGTTCGGCAAGCTGATCGACGATAAGATGTCGAGTTATGCCAAAACCTCCTTTTCTTCCGCTTTCATCAGCAATTTGGGAAAGGGCGCACTTTGGCAGTTGGTATACGTTCCCCTGACGTTCATCTACGACGTTTGCGTGCTCGCACTCTGTTTCCTCGTGTTTTTGCTTCTGCTGAACGTGATCGCCGTCGGGTTCGTCGCCTCGATCGCGGCGCTGATGGTTTCGGTGGCGTTGCTCCTGTGCTCGCAGGCGGTCAAACTCACCCTTTTCAGCAACGTCGTGCCTTCGATGGTGGCAGATAAATCCAATCTGCGCACGGCGATGAAAAAGAGCTTTTCCTTCGATAAGGAGAGGTTCGGCACCCTTTTCTGCAACTATCTGGCAACGTCCGTGCTGATTTGGTGCATCAACGTCCTGTTTGCCGTCGTATCTTTCGGCGCGGCGCTGCTGATCACCATTCCCATGTCTTATCTCATGCTGATCTGCATACAGTTTGTCAGCTACTATTCGTACGGAAAGAAGAAGTATTTCCTCACAAAAGATCAAATCGTCGCACCCAAAGAGGAAAAGAACGAAGAAAATTTTTACGACGATTTTGAATTGTGATCGTTCGCTTATAACGGCGGCGCGAAGCAACGCCGTCCGTTCGTTGTTTTTATTTTGTCGGAGGTTTTTTTATGGATTATCAATCTGTATATCGGTCATGGCTGAATAATCCGGCGCTGAACGAGGAGGGAAAACAAGAACTCTCGTCCATAGCCGGCGATACGCAGGCGATCGAATACCGTTTCGGGGCGGAACTCGAATTCGGTACGGCGGGCATGCGCGGCATAATCGGATACGGCACGAACATGATGAACGTATATACCGTGCGCAGGGCGACGCAGGGATTGGCGGAGTATGTGAAATCGTTGGGGGGCGGTGCTTGCAAACGCGGCGTCGTCATTTCGTACGATACCCGCCGCAAATCGGACGAATTCGCGCGCGCGGCGGCGGAAGTCCTCGCCGCAAACGGGATCACGGCCTGGCTGTACGGCGACGTTCACCCCGTTCCCATGCTTTCGTATGCGGTGCGCAGGCTCGGCACGGTGGCCGGAATCATGATCACGGCCAGCCATAATCCGAAGGAATACAACGGGTATAAAGTGTACGGCGAAGACGGCGCGCAGATGTCTCCGGAAGCGACGGACGTCGTCGTGAGCTATATCGAAAAGATCGGCGACTATTTTTCGGTGAAAGGGGTTCGGAATTCGCTCATCAAAAGCGTTCCCGCATCCGTCGATAAGAGTTATTACAAAAAGATCGCGAAGGTTTCCCTGTCGCGCACGGCGATCAAAAAGGTCGGGAAAGATCTTAAATTGGTCTATACCCCCGTGCACGGAAGCGGGTATATCCCCGTTACGACGATCTTGAAAAAGCTGAAGATCAACGTAACCGTGGTTCCGGAACAAGTCAAAAAGGATCCCGAATTTTCCACCGTCGAGGTGCCCAATCCCGAATTTAAAGAAACGCTTTCGATGGGTATCGCCCTCGCGCAGAAAATCGACGCGGACGTCGTGTTCGGCACCGATCCCGATTCCGACCGCCTCGGTGTGGCGATCAAAAACGACAAGGGCGAATTTGTCGCTTTATCGGGCAATCAGGTCGGCATCCTGCTTTTGGACTATATCCTGACGCGGCTGAAAGAAGAGAAAAAGCTTCCTGCGAACGGCGTCGTCGTCAAAAGCTTCGTAACCACCGGCATGGCGAAGGCGATCTGCGACGATTTCGGCGTGGAACTCGTAGACGTGCCCGTCGGGTTCAAGTTTATCGGCGAAAAGATAAAGGAATACGAAGAGACCAAGGCGCATACGTTTATTTTCGGCTTCGAAGAGAGCTGCGGGTATCTCCGCGGTACCGAGGGCAGCCGCGATAAGGACGCGGTCGTCGCCTCCATGCTGTGCGCGGAAATGGTATGTTACTATACCTATACGAAACAGTCGGTATACGGCAGGCTGATGGATATTTATTCCAAATACCAGTATGTGTTAGACAAGAACATCAGCATCAAGTTCGACGGGCTGAACGCGATGAAAGAGATGAATGCGCTCGTCGATTCTCTGAAAACGAAGAAGGTCGAAAAGTTCGATATATATAATGTTGTAGCGGTGCGCGATTATTCCGCCTCCGTGCGCAGGCTTTCCGACGGAACGGAAGAGCCGCTGAATATCCCCAAAACGAATGCGGTATATTACGAATTGGAAAACGGCAGTTTCATTTGCGTCCGTCCCAGCGGCACAGAACCCAAACTGAAGATCTATTATTCGGTCCGCGCCAAAGACGAAGAGGCGGCGGATAAAGCGTTCGAAAGGATGCGTTCGGCGTTCGAAGCCTTTCTGAAGTGAGCCTCTCCGCGTCGGCGGATCCGGCAGAAATCGAAATATCGTCTGACCCGCCGTTTTTGCGGCGGATTTCCTTTTCCCGTTCCTAAGTACGCGGATTGGTGAGGTCGAAAAAATCCGAAAAAAAGAATATTATATTTAAAAAAATGCTTGACATAGCATTTGAAAAGTGGTATCATAACTAAGCTGTCGATTGAGGCAGCACAATTTCTCTTCTGTTGAAGAGATCCGAAGTTTGACAACTGCATAGTGAAGAAGAAGAAAGATAGTACGAAAGGCAAGAAAAGAAAGTAGAGCTAATTTGGTTAATACGAGAACGGAAGGCAAGAGTAAGAAGAGCCGGTCTTGGAAAGCGGAATTGGCCGAGAAATTTTCGTAAAAAGAAGTAAGGATAAGTAGACGAGAGAGAAGATCAAGCTACAAAGAGCTTACGGAGGATGCCTAGGTACATGGCGCCGAGGAAGGACGTGACAAGCTGCGAAAAGCTGCGGGGAGCTGCAAATGAGCCGAGATCCGCAGATATCCGAATGCGGGAACGCACTGCAAGTAATGTTGCAGTATCGCCGTATGAATCAATAGTACGGCGAGGGGAACCCGGGGAACTGAAACATCTTAGTACCCGGAGGAAAAGAAAGTAAGAACGATTCCGAGAGTAGTGGCGAGCGAAATCGGAGGAGCCCAAACCGCATGTAGCAATACGTGCGGGGTAAGGACCTTCACAAACGCACCGAGAACGATAGCCGAAGAGTGTTGGAAAGCACCGCGAAAGGAGGTAAAAGCCCTGTAGGCGAAATTGTTCGGAGGCGGAAGGTATCCGGAGTACGTCGGGACACGAGGAATCCTGACGGAAGAAAGGAGGACCATCTCCAAAGGCTAAATACGACCATGTGACCGATAGCGAATAGTACCGTGAGGGAAAGGTGAAAAGCACCCCGGGAGGGGAGTGAAAGAGAACCTGAAACCGTGAGCTTACAAGCAGACAGAGCACCGCACGCGTGTGATGTCGTACTTTTTGTAGAACGGGCCGGCGAGTTACGTTGTGTTGCGAGGTTAAGCGATAAAGTCGCGGAGCCGAAGCGAAAGCGAGTCTGAATAGGGCGAGAAGTAGCATGACGTAGACCCGAAACCTGGTGATCTATCCATGAGCAGGCTGAAGCAGAGGTAAAGCTCTGTGGAGGGCCGAACCCACGCCTGTTGAAATAGTCGGGGATGACTTGTGGATAGCGGAGAAATTCCAAACGAACCGGGATATAGCTGGTTCTCCTCGAAATAGCTTTAGGGCTAGCCTCGTGAGAGATTGCCGAAGGTAGAGCACTAAATGGCCTAGGGGGCTTCACAGCTTACCGAAGCTTATTAAACTCCGAATGGCGGACAATTGATTCACGGGAGTCAGACGGCGACAGATAAGTGCCGTCGTCAAAAGGGAAACAGCCCAGATCCACAGCTAAGGTCCCAAAGTACAGGTTAAGTGGTAAAGGATGTGTCATTGCAGAAACAACCAGGATGTTGGCTTAGAAGCAGCCACACATTAAAAGAGTGCGTAATAGCTCACTGGTCGAGTGATGGTGCGCCGAAGATTACCGGGGCTCAAACCTGACACCGAAGCTTGGGGATAGCAGTAATGTTATCGGTAGAGGAGCAATGCGTACGGGCAGAAGCTGTATCGGAAGAGGCAGTGGACTGTACGGAAGAGAGAATGCCGGCATAAGTAGCGAGAGGGAGGCGAGAAACCTCCCCGTCGAAAGTCTGAGGTTTCCTGGGGAAGGTTCGTCCGCCCAGGGTCAGTCGGGACCTAAGCCGAGGCCGAAAGGCGTAGGTGATGGACAACGGGTTGATAATCCCGTACCACCGACGGACGCATAAATGAAGCAGTGACACAGAGGGATAGTTCGAGCGCGCGGATGGAAAAGCGCGTCCAAGGCGAAGCGCCGGCAGGCAGTGAAGTACGCCTGTCAAAAAGCGTAGCGCCGACGGGGAGCGGACTAGGGAAGCGAAGCGAATGAATCCGCACTGGCGAGAAAAGCTGCTAAATAAGTCCGAAGGTGCCCGTACCGCAAACCGACACAGGTAGACGAGAAGAAAATTCTAAGACGAACGGGAGAACCATTGTTAAGGAACTCGGCAAAATGACCCCGTAACTTCGGGAGAAGGGGAGCCACAGAGATGTGGCCGCAGTGAAGAGGCCCAAGCGACTGTTTATCAAAAACACAGGTTTCTGCGAAAGCGCAAGCTGACGTATAGGAGCTGACGCCTGCCCAGTGCCGGAAGGTCAAGGGGAAGTGTTAGAGCAATCGAAGCACCGAACTTAAGCCCCGGTGAACGGCGGCCGTAACTATAACGGTCCTAAGGTAGCGAAATTCCTTGTCGGGTAAGTTCCGACCCGCACGAATGGCGTAACGACTTGGGCGCTGTCTCAACAGTGGACCCGGCGAAATTGTAGTATACGTGAAGATGCGTATTAACCCGCGACTGGACGGAAAGACCCCGTAGAGCTTTACTGTAACTTGATATTGGATCACGGCAATTGATGTACAGGATAGGTGGGAGACTGAGAAGCATCCTCGTCAGGGGGTGCGGAGTCGACGTTGGGATACCACCCTTTGATTGCTGGGATTCTAACCCGCTGCCGTAAGCCGGGGCGGGGACATTGTCAGGTGGGCAGTTTGACTGGGGCGGTCGCCTCCTAAAAGATAACGGAGGCGCCCAAAGGTTCCCTCAGCATGGTTGGAAATCATGCAAAGAGTGTAAAGGCAGAAGGGAGCTTAACTGTGAGACAGACATGTCGAACAGATGCGAAAGCAGGGCTTAGTGATCAGGCGGTAGAGAATGGAATTGCCGTCGCTTAACGGATAAAAGTTACCTCGGGGATAACAGGCTTATCTCCCCCAAGAGTTCACATCGACGGGGAGGTTTGGCAC